>Ga0265295_1000166_pt1 | contig 137815 bp, 132 predicted proteins | sample Munlansysbiofilm_FD_192503 | JGI IMG/M metagenome (GOLD analysis project Ga0265295, IMG submission 192503) | Leachate microbial communities from a municipal landfill in Southern Ontario, Canada - Methane capture system biofilm | ecosystem: Engineered > Solid waste > Landfill > Unclassified ... | reverse complement strand
CAGCCGCACCGCCTCTTGCTTGAACTCGAGCGTGTAGCGCGCCCGCGTTGTCGTCTTCGTCATTTCCGTTCTCCTTGCTTGGATTGAATCACTCAGCAAGGGATACGTTTTTCGAGGGCAAGGTCAGTAGAAACTGATGACCCCAATGCTCAGCGACGGCCCACAAGAATCTGCAATCCGCTTAACCTCTTTTGCAATAGAAATTGCCTCCGCCCGTCTTTCATAACCGGGTTTTAGGAATTTTTCTTTCCCGTCCTGCAGAGGCACATCCAACCAAGCTGCACATTTGCCTTGGTAGCCAGGAATCGTGTGAACGAAATCCTGCGCAGGCCGACCTGAGTGCAAGACGTCCAATCCCTCAGATTCATAAAACTGCTTGCTGATGAAGTCACCCAGTCTCGGATGCATTCTGTACTGCGTATCGAGCATCACGACGCGCTTGATGTTGTCGACTTTCTCTTGCTCCCTAAGCTGCTTCACCAGCCGCTCAAAAAGACTCTGCTCATACGCCTTCGCTTGAGCCTCAGTCAGGCTTTGCCTGGAAATGAGTTCATCTTCCAACTCTCGCTGAACAAGGTGAGGTAGTTGCCGATGATCGCCAACCAGGATGATGCGACGCCGCGCCATCGCCATTGGAACGAAAAGATCGAGAGGATTTGCTCTTGCGGCTTCGTCAATGACAACCGTGTCGAATTCAATTCCTTCTGATGCATCCAGGTCGCTCAACTCCTTCAAGCTGCTCATCGCCTTACCAGCTGACTGCTGGCATGTCGCACCGACAATGCTGGCGTACTCGCGGACCGCTCTAGCTGCCTCATTGGGGGCTTGGGAAAGTGCCGCCTGGTAGGAGGCCACTACCGCAGAGATGCCACGGCGAGATTGGCGTAAAGGCGCATCTATTGCGTGCTCGATCTCGGCCAAGAGCCCGAGCACTTCTCCGCTCAACGCCTGCTTAAGCTGCGGGGGCCTGTAATCGGGGATCAGCCGATCCAGCATGGACCGCTTAAACGCAGCCAATTCAGCAAGGTCTGCTTCTGTTGCATCGGCAACCGTTGAAAGACGCTGGAGCAAGCTCCATTCCGAATCTTGAAGGTTGACCTTGTTACGTCGCAGCGTACGCTCAAGCTGGTGAACTCTGTCCGGACCGTCGTCGGCGAACCCGATAGAACTGGTGCGCAGGGCCCTCGCCAAGCGCACAAGCCCAGCAGGCTCATTGGCCTGACGCTGGGTTTCGACTCTTTTCTGCTGAGCAAGAAACTCATCCCATCGGTCTTTAATATGGGCCGGAAGACGAACATCTAGATCGAACAGCTGACGCAAAAGGACATCAATTTGCTCGAACTGTGTTTGGCGTTCCTGTGCCGACATGCTCGCGAGTCTCAATGCTGTGATACGTCGATCTAGCTCTTCCAATGGTTGAGTCAGCGGCTCATTCAGCCGAATCGCGTCGAGTCGAACAGAGATTTCTTTCCGTTTGCGTTCACACCAAACACCAACGGGGTCGACACCGCCTTCGTCACGGCGCCCTCGGCCGCCAATTCGAACGGCAGGCAAGCCAAAGACTTCGGCACGATTCAGGGCGTTATCGACTGCATCGTGCTGGTAACTGCTGATCAGCACCTGATGCTGCAATGAATTTTCGCCCAGAGTTTCTGCTAGGCGACGCTGTAGCGCAGCTATGACTTGGGTTTTACCAGTACCTGGAGGGCCGACGATCAGTGCAATGTCCGGGGTATTGATGGCCACATCCAGGGCTAGTTTCTGGCGCTCGGTTGGAAGCCCCTTGAAACAAGCTTTGGCATAGCTAGATAGGCCAACGAGTTGACGTCGCCGGGCGCTTGGTGGAGCCACCCCTTCCAGCAAGTAGCTCAGCTGCGGCAGTCGCCGCCCTTCATTAATAGATTGCCTTGCGCGCGCACGACGGGTCTGTACGGCTTCATCACCTGATAGTGAGTAGTAGATGAACCCCTTGGTTGGGGGGCGTTCTGAGCGCCGGTCCTGGCTGGGAACCAAGACCACGCCCTCTCGCTCGAATCGCAATACACCACGAACGGGGCGACGGCGTGCTCGGTCAGCTCTGCTCGGCGCGTCTTCAACCTCGGAATCAAGATCAAGCTCCCGATCCCCAAGCTCGACTTGCGTCGTGTTCGCCAGCCCCAAAGCTTTCCATCGCTTCCGGAAATCCTTCAGGTGATCCGCATCAACTTTTAGAAACCAGGCCCACAGTTCACCTTCGACGAGTTCCGCACTCTTGAAACGAAGAGAACCCAGTTCCCTCGCGCAATCTCGAGCCTGCTCCCATTCGAGCGCACCATACTCTTGCCATAAACGTAGGTAGCTGCCGTTGTCGCGCAGCGCGGCATCCAGAAGTGCGCGTTGTTCTGTACTCTGGAGACGCACGGCGACACTGGCATCTTGAAAAGAGATCGTGCCAACGGCCATGGCTACACGTGCTGTAGCCCCCTTGAGACGAGTGACGCTCATCAGTTTGAGCACGCCAGCATCTCGTTTGACGTTGCCGCGCCAGCCTGCACCAAACAGAACGAAACTCTCATCGGAAGGGTTGTCGAAGCGGCCAAGAAAAACACGATCCATTTCTGAATTCGGTGCTTTTTCGGCTGAGATGAATTGCTCATTCAACCAACCAACTGCAGTGGGTACGTCGGGAGCAGAAATCTCACCCCTGCTGGCCAATTGCTCCGCAATGGCCTCATCAACAGAAATCGCCATATCCAACTGGATCTGCTCGACCAAATCCAAGGATTGAAGGTGGAGAACCTCCCCATGCCGATGCCTTAACACCCACAACGTCAGACCTCGTTGGACCTGAAGCGCAGTTCGATCTTGGCGTCCTTCTACTTTGCCGACGCAAACGGCGTCGCCCTGTCGGAGAAGATAGTCATTACCGTGTGCCTGTACTGACACGGCCTCACCGATCTGCCAATCGGCTCCCAGGTCGTCACATGTGAACTGGGCAAGTTCACCCGACAGAAGAGGAAAGTCGCAGAGTTTCATCGTTGCCTCACCAGTTGAAACGCCAAACGACGTGCTCTTCTTCTACTGCACCTAGGTGGAGCCAAAAAGACACTCCTGAACGGCTGTCTGACTTGAGCCGCTGCCGACGCACAACCGGGACGACTTTGTCGTCAGATGCTCTTTGCAAGGAAACTTGCGTACCGGCTGATGGCTCTATCCACAAGCCATCCTTTGCAAGCTCGACAGTGCATAGCGGACGTGCGTCCGCGTACAGAGACGTTCCTAAAGGCAAAGTTTTTAACTCGGCAGGGCTCATAGTCAAAACCATCGCCTTGCCTGTGCGAGTCCAGCACTCTTTTCGAATCAACGACTCTGGAACGTCTTCCGGTAAGCCCTCCCGGAGCAGGTCCGGTGGCATATAGCGATACTCCTGCAAGAGGATCGTGCGATTCGTGCCCTGGGTGTGATCGCAAAATGGACAGATGTGCTTAGATGTGTAAAAAAAAGTGCTGCCACAAGACTCGCATTGATCGCAATGGCCTGTGGCAGCCTCGAAGGCATCTGCCCACTCATTGAGACTTGGTCGCTCACCCGGATTGTTCAGCCCGGCATTGAAGCATCGTTCAAACAGCGCACGCAGTGGCGCATTGAGCGTGATTTCGCGAGGCAGACCTATCGACAAGACATTGCTGCGATCAACCGGGTGATCTACCCAAGGGAGTTCGCCGCGGAGGGCTGCCTCTTCACGCTCGGGTTCACCCTCAAGCACAACGTCCCCCTTGAGGGGGTGAACCAGCGTGAGGATGCGATACGCCATGACCGCAAAACTCCAGCTGTCGGTCAGTGTATTGATGCCGGACTCTCCCCTCAGAATCTCTGGAGCCCCGTAATCGGGGGTGAATACACCTTGCTGACCGTCATGCGACTGACTCGCAACGTTGTCGGCGTCGATTAACCAGACTTCGGCGTACTCTAGTGACTGCGATACGAAGACATTTGCAGGAGAAAGATCGCCATAAGCGAGTCCTCGGCCATGCAAGTCAGCCAGGACCCGAGCCAGTCGCGCGAGTATCTTCAACCGGCGCAACAGACCGCCTGTTTTCACATAGCCCGAGAGGCCTTCATCTGACATCAAGGCGTCCGTCGCGACCTGCATCAGTTCAGTCATTGGGACCAGACCATCCATCAGTTCCATGACGTAACCGGGCTGCGGCTGCGTGATGAGGGCTTGCGGATGTGCGATGGGAAGGCCCTCAAGTGGCTGACGCATAAGTGCGCGAATCTTGCTCGTCCAACTGTTTCGCTTTTCTTCTGTTGTTGCGCGAGAGACTTTGACGAGTACATTGGGGTAGTTGGTCGTGCAAACGATCCCCTGACCGCCTTCGCCGATACGCCCTGTCAGTTCATAGGACTGACCGTGTTGGTCTAGCACCGTCCTGTTTTTCTTTGGTGCCTCTGGTGTTGCTGCGCTCATTCAGAAGTCCTAAAAATGGCCACGAGTGTTTTGTCGTCGCTGTGTAAGGGTGTCGCCCAGTCATTCAGTTCAGACTGCAACCAGCGTCTGCCTCTGCGCCGATTTCGAACGCTTAAGTCTTGGTAAAGCGCATCAAAGAAGTCGGCAAGATGTGCAGGTTCGAGGTCATCGGCCACGCCATCTGTCATCAAGACAACACCATCACCCGGCTCGGTGAATCGGCCTTTCGTACAGCTCCATTTGTCCTGCAGGTGCGTGGACTCAAGTGCCCAGGTCTGATTGCCATAAGCTGTGCGCTCTGGCGTGACGCGACGGAACTCGCCAGCGCATTTCACCAGCAGAAGACCATCACCCAATTGGGCTGCATGGACCTCGCCTTGATCTGTCACGCGGCCGAACAGCAGCGTGGTCGCGGCGTCTCGAGGAGTTGTCGGATCGATCGCTCCAAGCCATTGCTGGTGAATCAAGGGCAGCGTTGCCGGTAGATCGAAACTGCTCGATGTGGCACGCAAAATCTGCCGGGTAACTTGGCAGGCACTACGTGCCCCCAGATCACTACGTGCTCTCGATCCCAATCCGTCTGCCACAGCCGCAATCCAGCCACCTCGGCAACCCGCCAGAACCATCGCGTCCTGATTAGGCTCGCCCAGATCCCGGTGTCGGGGGCCAATGACGCTCGCGCCGCAGGCAATAAACCTCATTGGAAGTCGAGGTCCAGTGCGTCGTCATCCGGCGGCGGGACAACGAATGCGGTTGAGATGTCTGGATTATGGCTTGCCGTGCGAGTGGTCACACTCATGGTCACTGCACGGAAGAAGCGGTGGATGTCCCGGGCGTTGTGGGCTTTAAAAATGGGAGCCTCTGCGTCGTTTGCAAAATCCTTCAGCATTGCTTCATCGGCATCCGGCCCAATCGCCATAGCTAGCCGGGTCGCCTTCTGTGCCCGCTCGGAGTCGCAAAGAGCCTTGAAAGGAGCCTCCCAGTCGTCGGTCGGTTGTCCATCAGACAACAGAATCAAGACGGGGCGATAGGCTCTGGAGGGGATGCGATCCTTGTCCTCCAGCAACTGACGCGCGAGATCAAATGCCGCACCCATCGGCGTGACACCGTCAGCCTTAAATTCCGAGAACCCTGCGACGCCATGTGCCGCAACCAATGGCAAGTGCATCTGCGCCTTGCCACCAAAGGTGATCAGGCCCACCTGGATCTCGGCGCGCAAACGACTTTCCTTGGCGAAAGTCGAGACCATGTCCTTCATCGCAGCATTTAGCGCTTCGATCTTGCCGTTCTCCCCCATGCTGCCACTTGTGTCTGCCAAGACGATCACGGGGAGAGGCCGGGGCGTGGCGACAGCGAATTTTTTGAGACTGCTCATCTTCTTTGTCCTTTGATCAGGTTGATTTTTGGCATTCGAGCTTGGGGGCTTGGGTGGTGAAACCGGCACCTTGGTGGAACGCATCGCGAGATCGCCGACGTATCGACTCACGATGTCTTCTTGGTATTTGGCAAAACCCATGACCCAGCCTCCAATTCATAATAGTTCTTATGCTTATGCACCATCCGTGCCAGCTTTTGTGGACTGGTACTTGAGCAACCAATTCGTCAAAGTTTGGTAACTGCCAAGACCCAACAGCTTCGCTGCCTCAGTCTTGTTGCCACGACTCTGCTCCATGGCCCTATCCAGGTAGTGCCGGGCCACATCTGCCATCAGATCAGGTAGCGAAAACCCATCGCCAAGTGCGGCCCCAAGAATGGCGTCGTCTGTGCCGGTGGTTGTGAGCGAGAGAACCTCATCGATATCCTCGGCGGCTATCTCCTCTCCTGGCGCCCAGATGGACGCCCTCAAAAGCGCGTTGTGCAGCTCCCTCACATTGCCCGGCCAGGTGTGGCGAAGAAGAAGATTTCTTGCGCCAACAGATAATTTCTTATTTTTAAAGCCCGGCTGGGAAGTTGCTTCGCGATTGATCTGCGCCAGCAAAGCGTCGATCAATAGATTGAGGTCCCCTTCGCGAGCGCGCAGGGGAGGCAACGCCAAGATGCCAACCGCGATTCGATGAAACACATCCTCTCTGAATCGCCCCGCCCGAACTTCTTCCGGCAGAACCCGGTTGGTCGCGGCGACGATGCGCACATCGATTTTTCGGGACTTACTGGCCCCCAGGCGGGTCACTTCATGCTCCTGGAGTACGCGCAGCAGTCGAACCTGTGACTGCAGCGGCAGTTCACCGATTTCGTCCAAAAAAAGCGTCCCGCCATCAGCTGCCTCAAAGTAGCCAGCACGGGTTGCATGGGCACCGGTGAACGCACCCTTTTCATGACCGAAAAGCTCGGAGTCGATCAGTTCGAGCGGGATGGCCCCACAGTTGACTGCAACAAAGGGAGCGCCTTTTCGCTTGCTGGAAGCGTGGATCGCACGTGCAAAGAGTTCCTTGCCGGTCCCGGACTCCCCTTGGATCAATACGGGCAGATCCCGTTGCGCCAATCGCTGCGCCATCGCGACTACACGCTTCATCGCATTGCAGCGGTGAATGATGCTGGCGAACTCCGGCGCTGCCGGGGGCAATCCTTGGACCAGGTGTGCGAGAGCTTCGTCAGCTTGCTTGCTCGCAACGGGAAGGAACTCAGCGGCCAGGTCGAATGGAACAACGACAGGACGCACGCCGTGTTCACGAGAGGATTCGATGAGGTTAGCCCCGTACTTGGCTTTCGCCAACAGCACCCAGACAGCAGCCATGGCAGGGGTGCCAGGGCTCACGTGAAAAGTGACCGGCAGCTCAGGAGAAGAAGAGAGCGTCGCGGACACCGCTCCGTTGGCTGCGACGTATATGTCTTCGAAATCGGTGGGGCTACGCAGTTTTGCGTACCGCACCTCTGTAGCTCCCGTGAATTTGCCGCTCAGCCACGCCACGAAGTTCTGCGTTTTCTGCTGACCGTGATCTGATAGGAGTACTAGACGGTCATACAACCCGGTCTCCAGCGCCATCAAGATGGGGCCGAAGTCTGTGCCCGACGCATCTTCCGAGGCGCGAAGGTCTGAGTTACCAAGCCAGGTAAAAAGTGTGGGCATCAGGCATAAGAAATTATGTGACTACATAAATTTCATTCTATCGTGGGTCATATGCATATGAAAAGCGTCGTAGGCGCTGGCTGATGACAAGCGAAATTCTGGACGGCGAGGAGCGCAAACCGATCAACTTCACACTCCCCGGCATTCACTCGCCATACCTCATTGCCCCAGCTTCCGTCGCAGAGTATTATGTCATCAATTTGATGATGTAAACTGCCTAGCAATGAGCAATCGAACAACCAATTTCGGTCTAACCGTCATCTTCCGTGGGTGAGGATCACCTGACCATGCACCCCCAACGTGTCGAGAGTCTGAGCCATGCCCAGCGCGAGCGCTTGGCGTACATCGACTTTCGCCTGTACTTCATGGGTGAAATCGGCCGCCCAGACTTGGCGAGCCGCTTTGGGGTGGCTCCAGCCGGGGCAACGCGCGACTTGGCGCTGTACCGGGAAATCGCGCCGCAGAACATCACCTTCGACGGCAGCAACAAGATCTACCGTATCGGCAAGACGTTCTCCCCGATCTTCGAGCACGCGACGCAGCGTGTCTTGTCGGCGCTTGCTCTTGGGTTTGGCGATGGAGTGAACGTCGAGTCGCAACCGCTGCTGCCCTGCGAATCCCCCGCAGCTTTGAGTAGCCCCCGGATGGATGTGCTGGCACCGATTTGCCGAGCCATCCACGCCAAGCGACCCATCGCCATCCGTTACCACTCGATGAGCAGCGGAGAGTCCGAGCGGATCATCGTTCCCTTTGCGCTGGTTGACACCGGCCTGCGCTGGCACGTTCGGGCGTTTGACCGCAAGTCCGGCGAGTTCCGCGACTTCGTCGTCACCCGCATCGAAGCGCCGACTTTGGTCGATGAGGAACCCAAGGCCAACGAGCGCCCGGATAACGACATCCAGTGGACTCGGATCGTGGAGTTGGACTTGGTACCGCATCCGCGCCTTGAGCGCCCCGAGATCATCAAGATGGACTACGGGATGACCGACGGCTCGATCCGGATGCGCGTTCGCGCCGCCGTCGCGGGCTACATGCTGCTGCGCTGGAGCGTGGACTGCTCGCCCGACCATCGTCTCAAGGAAGAACAGTACCGACTGTGGCTCAGCGATCCGCTTGCGCTGTACGGCGTCGAGAACGCCAAGCTGGCTCCGGGCTACCAAGCCCCAAGCAGCCCAAAGAAAAGATAGGAAAGAAGAAAACCAATGGCCAAGACACTTGAAGCCCACGACAAACTGATCCGGGAGATCTTCGAAGGCAGCTACCAGTTCGAGATTCCGGACTACCAGCGCCCCTACGCCTGGACAACCGAGCAGGCCTCAGAGCTGTTCGATGATCTGTACTCGGCGATGCAGGACGCGCGTGTCTCGGGGGTCAGCAGCCAATACTTCCTGGGCAGCATCGTTCTGATCAAGAACGACCGGGACCCGAAGTCATCGGTGGTCGACGGCCAGCAACGCCTGTCTACGCTCACGATGCTGTTCGCCGTGTTGCGTACCGTGATGCCGGACGCGGCAGACGACATCACTGACTTCCTCTACAAAAAGGGCAAAGTCAGTCTTGGGGAGAAAAACGAGTACCGCCTGACCGCCCGCGAGGAAGATGCCGACTTCTTCCGCACCAATATTCAGGAGCCGGGTGGCATCGCACAGTTGGTCGCCAGTACGGACAAGCTGAAAGACAGCCGTCTGCGTTATCGTGAAAACGCCGCGCTGCTGCTCGAAAAGGCCAGGGCGCTACCGCCTGCCGAGCTCATTGCGCTGTGGCAGTTCCTCGCCAACGACTGCTCGCTGGTTGTCATCTCCACGCCCGACCTCGAAGCCGCATACCGCATCTTCTCCGTACTCAACAACCGGGGGCTCGACCTCGCGCCTATCGACATCATCAAGGCGCAGGTACTGGGCCTGATCCGCACCACGGCAGGCGACGTCAAAAGCCGAGCCTACGCAAAAGAGTGGAGCCGAATCGAAAGCTCCCTGGGCCGTGACGCCTTCGGCGACCTGTTTGGCCACATCCGCAGCATCTACGCCAAGAAGAAGCAGAAGTACATCCTGGTCAAGGAGTTCCAGGAGCACGTCACCGAGTACAAGACACCTGTCGACCTCGTCGACAAGGTCATAAAGCCTTACGCCGAGGTGTGGGACTTCGTGCGCGACGCCGACTTCGAGGCCACCGAACATGCCGAGACGATCAACGAACACCTGTCTTGGCTCAACCGCGTGGACTTCAAGGACTGGGTGCCCCCGGCACTGGTCTACTTCAAGCGCTTCCGGCAGCAACCCAAACTGCTCGCGGAGTTTTTCCAGTCACTGGAACGGCTGACCTATTTCCTGCTGGTCACCAAGGTGGGCATCAACGAGCGCATCGAAACCTACGCTGCGCTCACCAAGGAAATCGAGCCGGAGACCTTCAAGGGGGATCTGGCTGCGCTCACTACGCTCGCCCTGACGGACGCGCAAAAGCGCAAGTTCGTCGCGGCACTCGATGGCGACGTGTACGACGATCTGCCCAAGGCACGGATGGCGCTGGTTTTGCGCCTTGAGTCCTTGGTGCGCGCCCCCGGCGTGCAGCTTCAGGATGCCGTGTCTCTAGAGCACGTCCTGCCGCAAACACCGCCCGACGGTTCGGACTGGATCAAATGGTTCCCGGATGAAGACGAGCGCGATGGCTGGACCCACCGTTTGGCCAATCTGGTTCCGCTGGATAGGAACAAGAACTCGTCTGCCAGCAACTACGACTTTGCCAAGAAGAAGGACGCCTACTTCAGGGGCAAAGGCAAGGCGTCGCCCTTCGTGCTGACGCAGGAAGTCAGATCAGAAAGCGAGTGGACGCCCACGCTTCTGGCCGAGCGACAGAAACGCCTGGTGGGCGTACTCAAACAACATTGGCATCTCGCCGTCGCCACAGGCAATGTCACCTGCGCTGCGGCCAACTGAGGAACGTATCGATGCAGAAGAAGCAACAACAAGACCAAAGCCAAATCAAGTGGATATCCGACTTCATCTGGAACATCGCTGATGACCGCCTGCGCGACGTTTACGTGCGCGGCAAGTACCGTGACGTCATCCTGCCCTTCACCGTGCTGCGACGGCTCGACGCCGTGCTCGAAGCCACCAAGGACGCAGTGCTGGAGCGCAAGAAGTTCCTGGACGCCCACAAGGTGGCCGAGCAGGACGGCGCGCTGCGCATGGCGGCAGGCCAGGCGTTCTACAACGTCTCGGAGTTCACGCTGTCCAAGCTGAAGGCCAGCGCGGCGGGGCAGCGGCTGCGCGATGACTTCATTGCGTACCTGGACGGCTTCTCGCCCAACGTACAGGAAATCCTCACCAAGTTCAACTTCCGCAACCAGATCCAGAAGCTGGTGGATTCCCACGTCCTGGGCTACCTGATCGACGACTTCCTCGACCCCGAGGTCAATCTCGCGCCGCTGCCAGTGAAGGATGCCGACGGCCGCATCAGGCTGCCCGCGCTGGACAACCACGGCATGGGCACGGTGTTCGAGGAGCTGATCCGCCGCTTCAACGAAGACAACAACGAAGAGGCAGGCGAGCACTTCACGCCGCGCGACGTGGTGCAGCTCATGGCCAAGCTGCTGTTCCTGCCGGTGGCCGACCGGATCGAGTCCAGCACCTATTCACTCTACGACGGCTCCTGCGGCACCGGCGGCATGCTCACCGTGGCTGAGGAGGCGCTGCACGAGCTGGCCGAGCAGCACGGCAAGGAAGTGTCGATCCACTTGTTCGGGCAGGAAATCAGCGATGAAACCTACGCCATCTGCAAGGCCGATCTGCTCTTGAAGGGCGAAGGCGCGGAAGCCGAGAACATCATCGGTGGCGCGGACAAATCCACCTTGTCCGCCGACCAATTCCGCAGCCGAGAATTCGACTTCATGATCTCCAACCCGCCCTACGGCAAGAGTTGGAAGACCGATCTGGAGCGCATGGGCGGCAAGAAGGAATTCAACGACCCTCGCTTCATCGTCAGCCACGCGGGCAACAACGAGTTCAAGCTCATTACCCGCTCAAGCGACGGGCAGCTCATGTTCCAGGTGAACAAGCTGCAAAAGATGAAGCACAACACGCCGCTGGGCAGCCGCATTGCTCTGGTGCATAACGGCTCGGCGCTATTCACCGGCGACGCGGGCCAGGGCGAGAGCAACATCCGACGCTGGGTAATTGAAAACGACTGGCTCGAAGCCATTATCGCCCTGCCGCTCAACATCTTCTACAACACCGGCATCGCCACCTACATCTGGGTGTTGGCAAACAAGAAGGCCGAAGCGCGCCGTGGCAAGGTGCAGTTGATCGACGCCAGTGGTTGGTTCCAGCCGCTACGCCGCAACCTCGGCAAGAAGAACTGCGAACTTGCGGACGGAGACATCCAGCGAATCCTCGACCTCTACCTCGGAGAGGCACAGGAAACCGCCCAGTCCAAATGGTTCGACACTCAGGACTTCGGTTACTGGAAGATCACCGTCGAGCGCCCGCTGCGCCTGAAAAGCCAGCTCTCAGACGAACGCATCGAGCCCCTGCGGTTTGCCACCGGCGACGAGGCTCTGCGCGCCGAGATCTACGCCACCCACGGTGAGGCGCTCTACAGCGAGTTCGCCAAGCGCAAGCCAGCCATCGAGGCGTGGCTGAAGGGCGAGGACGAGAACGAAGACGACGACAGCGAAGACAGCGACAGCAGTGATGACGGCGAAGCCACCACCACCCGCAAGGCCGTGCCCGCCAAGCGCCGCAAGAAGCTGCTCGATGCTTCGACTTGGCAGCGTGACAAGGGGCTGATGGAGGTGGCGAAGCGGGCGCAGCAGGCACTGGGCAGCGCCGTGTTCGACGACCACAATGAATTCCGCTCCCGCTTCGATGCGGCGCTGAAGGCGCAGGGCGACAAGCTCGGCGCGCCGGAGAAAAAGGCCATCTACAAGGCGGTGAGCTGGCGCGACGAAGCCGCGCCGCCGGTCATCGCCAAGCGCAGCAAGCTCAAGGCAGGGGAACACTTCGAGCCCGGCTTCGACGGCGCGTACCTGGAAACCGTGGGCAAGGATCGCTTCATGGTCGAGTACGAACCCGACAGCGAGCTGCGCGACACCGAGCAGGTGCCGTTGAAGGAGCCGGGCGGAATCGACGCCTTCTTCGCCCGCGAGGTGCTGCCGCACGCACCGGACGCCTGGATCGCCACGGACAAGACCCAGATCGGCTACGAGATTTCCTTCGCCCGCTATTTCTACAAGCCCGTGCCGCTGCGCACGCTGGCAGAGATCCGCGCCGACATCCTCGCGCTGGAGCGCCAGAGCGAAGGCTTGCTGCACAAGATCGTGGGGGGCGCGTAATGATGGTGGCGAGCGCGTACCCGAACTACCGACAACCGAAGATGCGCTGGTTGCCCGCTGTTCCGGAACACTGGAACGAGCAACGCGCCAAGACCTTTTTCCGCGAGGTGGATGAGCGTTCGAAGACCGGACAGGAAGAACTGCTGTCGGTGTCTCACCTCACCGGCGTTACCCCGCGCAGTCAAAAGAAGGTCACGATGTTCAAGGCTGCGAGCTACGTTGGCTCCAAACTGTGCCGCCCCGGCGACATCGTCATCAACACGCTGTGGGCGTGGATGGCGGCGCTTGGTGCGAGCAGGCACGTGGGCATCGTCAGTCCGGCCTATGGCGTGTACCGCCCGCACCACGCCGACAGCTTCAACCCGGCGTACCTAGATTACCTGTTGCGCACCCGCGCCTACGTCGCCGAATACATCGGGCGCTCGACTGGCATCCGATCCTCGCGCCTGCGCCTGTACCCGAACCAGTTCCTCGACATCGCACTGATTCAGCCCCCGCGCCCTGAGCAAGACCAGATCGTCGCCTACCTCCGCGCACAGGACGCGCAGATCGCCCGCTTCATCAAGGCCAAACGGGACCTGATCAAGCTGCTGACCGAACAGAAGCTGCGCATCATCGACCACGCCATCACCCGCGGCCTTGACGCATCGGTGGCGTTGAAGCTGTCCGGCATCGAATGGCTGGGCGAGATGCCGAAGCATTGGAAAGCACTCAAACTCAAGTTCGCTACGAAACGAATCGTTGGAGGCTCCACGCCGAAAAGCGACGAATCGTCCTATTGGGATGGCGGCATCGTCTGGGTGACGCCACGCGACATCAGCAAAACTGATTCCTTGCACACGTCGCTACGAACCATCTCGGCTGCTGGCTTGCAGTCCTGTGCGTCTACGCTTGTACCCCCCGGAAGCATCGTCATCACCTCACGCGCGCCGGTTGGGAACGTTGCCATTGCGCGAGTTGAGCTTTGCACGAATCAGGGTTGCAAGGCCGTAGTGCCCGCGCCGGATATTGCCATCAGCGACTTCTTGTTCCTGTTGTTGCTTCGTATGAAGGAACGGCTACAGGTTCTCGCAAACGGTACGACGTTCGCGGAGATCGGTACTTGGGTGCTCGCCAACGAGTTCATTCCAGTTCCGCCTGTCTCCGAACAGCAAGCCATCTGCCGCTGGATCACCGACGAATGCCAGCCGCTGGATGACGCCATCGCCCGCACCGAAGAAGAAATCAAGCTGATCCGCGAATACCGCGACCGTCAGATTGCCGATGTGGTCACCGGTCAAGTGGACGTGCGTGGCTGGCAGCCCGGCCCAGAGGATGTGGTGGACGACGCGGCGCTGGCCGCGCTCGGTGATGACCCAGATGATGTGACCGAAGAGGAGGATGGCGATGGCGAAGACTGACACCAGCGAGCGCTGGTTCGAGGCGCGCGTGGTGCGCGGCTTGACCGGTGTGCCGCAGCCCGAGTACAGCCATGCGCTGGCTCCCACGGACTTCGCCGCCACCCACAACGGCTACGTGCAGGGCAAGCCCACCGACTACAACCGCGACGTGGCGCTGGATGTGGCGCAGTTGCTGGCCTTCCTGCAGGCTACTCAGCCCAAGGCGGTAGAAACGCTGGAACTGGCGGCGGACGGCATCAAGCGCACCCAGTTCCTGCACCGGCTGCAGGGCGAGATCACCAAGCGCGGCGTGGTGGACGTGCTGCGCAAGGGCGTGAGCCACGGGCCGGTACACGTCGATCTCTACAAGCTGCTGCCCACGCCGGGCAATGCCGCTGCGTCGGATGCCTTCAGCAAGAACATCTTCAGCGTCACCCGGCAGGTGCGGTACAGCAACGATTCCGGCAATGAGCTGGACTTGGCTATCTTCATCAACGGTCTGCCGGTACTGACGTTCGAGTTGAAGAATTCGCTGACGAAGCAGACCCTGGCCGACGCCATCGTCCAGTACCAAACCACGCGCAGCCCACAGGAGCTGCTGTTCCAGTTGGGGCGTTGCGTGGCTCATATCGCAGTCGATGACGCGGAGGCCGCGTTCTGCACTGAGTTGAAGGGCAAAGCCTCTTGGTTCCTGCCGTTCAACCAGGGCTGGAACAGCGGCGCAGGCAACCCGCCCAACCCGGATGGTCTGAAGACCGATTACCTGTGGAAGCAGGTGCTGACCCGCGAGTCGCTGGCCAACATCATCGAGAGCTACGCGCAGGTGGTGGAAGAGGAAGAAGCAGACGCCAGCGGCAAGAAGCGCAAGAAACGCAAGCAGATTTTCCCGCGCTTCCATCAGTTGCGCACGGTGCGCGCGCTGCTGCGCCGCGCCCATACGGATGGGGTCGGCAGGCGTTATCTGATCCAGCATTCGGCAGGCAGCGGCAAGAGCAATACGATTGCCTGGCTGGCGCACCAGTTGGTGGAGCTGCGCCGCGCGGACGACCCGATGACGGCGCAGTTCGACTCCATCATCGTCATCACCGACCGGCGCGCGCTGGACACGCAGATTGCCCGCACCATCAAGGGTTACGACCACGTAGCGGCGATCTTCGGCCACTCCGACAACGCGCAGGAGCTGCGCGAGTACCTGCGCCGGGGCAAGAAGATCATCGTCACCACGGTGCAGAAATTCCCGTTCATCCTCGATGAGCTGGGCGACCTCTCCGGCAAGAGCTTCGCGCTGTTGATCGACGAGGCGCACTCCAGCCAAGGCGGCAAGACCACAGCGCGGATGCACGAAGCCCTCGGCGGCAAGGCTGCCGAGGAAGAATTCGAGGAGGACAGCACGCAGGATGCGGTAAACGCGGAAATCGAGAAACGCATCGCCTCGCGCAAGCTGCTGGCCAACGCCAGCTACTTCGCGTTTACTGCCACGCCCAAGAACAAGACGCTGGAGTTGTTCGGCGAGAAGACCCTGGTCGGCGACAAGGTGCAGTTCCGCTCGCCCGAAGAACTGACCTACACCACCAAGCAGGCCATCCAGGAGAAGTTCATCCTCGACGTGGTGGAGAACTACACCACCTATGACAGCTTCTACCAAGTGGCCAAGACGGTGGCGGACGATCCGGAATTCGACAAGGTGAAGGCGCTGAAGAAGATCCGCCATTACGTCGAATCGCACGACAAGGCCATCCGCCGCAAGGCCGAGATCATGGTCGATCATTTCATCGCGCATGTGGCGGGCAAGCAAAAGATCGGTGGCAAGGCGCGGGCGATGATCGTGTGCAACGGCATCGCGCGGGCCATTGACTACTGGCGCGAGGTGTCGAACTACCTCACGCAGATCAAGAGCCCATACAAGGCCATCGTGGCGTACTCGGGCGATTTCGAGATTGGCGGCCAGAAGAAAACCGAGGCCGATCTGAACGGGTTTCCGAGCAAGGACATTCCGCCCAATCTCAAGCAAGACCCGTATCGCTTCCTGATCGTCGCCAACAAGTTCGTCACCGGCTTCGATGAGCCCTTGCTGCACACGATGTACGTGGACAAGCCGCTGGCGGGCGTGCTGGCGGTGCAGACCCTGTCACGCCTGAACCGCGCGCATCCGCAGAAGCACGACACTTTCGTACTCGACTTTGCCGACAACGCCGAAGCGGTGAAGGCGGCATTCCAGGACTACTACCGCGCCACCATCCAGACCGGCGAAACCGACGCCAACAAACTGCACGACCTGAAGGCCGAACTCGACGGGCAGCAGGTGTACAGCTGGCAGCAGGTGGAAGACTTGGTGGCGCTGTATTTGAGCGGCGCAGACCGGGACAAACTCGACCCCATCCTCGATGCGTGCGTGGCCGAATACACGGACAAGCTCGGCGAGGACGATCAGGTCAAGTTCAAGGGCAAAGCCAAGGCTTTCGTTCGCAGTTACGGCTTTCTTGCCGCGATCCTGAGCTATGGCCATCCGACTTGGGAGAAGCTGTCGATCTTCCTGAACTTCCTCATCCCGAAGCTGCCCGCGCCCAAGGAGGAAGACCTCTCCAAGGGTGTCCTGGAGACCATCGACATGGACAGCTACCGGGTGGAGGCCAAGGCGGCGTTGAAGATGGCAATGGCCGACGCCGACGCCACGGTCGATCCAGTGCCGCCGGGCGGCGGTGGTGGCAAGGGCGAGGCAGACATCGACAAACTCTCCGCGATCATCAAGACCTTCAACGACCTGTTTGGCAACATCGAGTGGAAGGACGAGGACAAGATCCGCAAGGTCATCACCGAGGAAATCCCGGCGCGAGTGGCGCAGGACAAGGCGTACCAGAACGCGCAGGCGAACTCTGACAAGCAAAACGCCAAGCTGGAGCACGACAAGGCACTCAACCGCGTGGTACTGGAGCTGCTTTCCGACCACACGGAGTTGTTCAAACAGTTCAGCGACAACTCCAACTTCAAGCGCTGGCTGACGGACACGGTGTTCGATGCGACCTACCAGCGGGGCTCGGTGCCGCCGAAGGCGCCACCGCAGACCGGGGCGTCGGCATGAGGACGACTGAGTGCGGGAGGACGCGATGAATGGAATATCCCCAGAGGATCAAGCCAGAATTTCGGCGCTGCGCAGAGAGGCAGACCGACTGGAAGAAGACGCTCTGTATTCAAGCAAGGGGCATTTCAATGCCGAATACACATGGGTTCGGCGCAACTACTGGCTCGGTGTTCCAGCAACCGCTCTTGGTGCGATTGCAGGTGCCGCTCTGGTCAAAAGCCAACCCGAGTGGGCCAGTGCCCTCACCTTGCTGGCTTCACTACTGACCGGCTTGATGACCTTTCTCAAGCCCAACGAGCGCGCCGCAATGCACCGGGCAGCTGCCGGACAGTTTTTGGCTCTTCGGAATGAAGCCCGCTTTTTTCGTGAGATCGAACTGCTTGAAACCGATCGGCTCGGAGAGCTTCCTGCGAGATTGAAGGCACTTTCCTCCGCACGCAATGAGCTGAATCAAAAGAGTCCGAGCATTCCAAGGCGCGCATTTGTCGCTGCACGCAAAGGCATAGAAGAAGGTGAAGCCACCCACAAAGTGGACAGGGAGAAATGACAGGATGTCGGTATTGAGTTTTCTGACAAACACGGCCAGCAGTGCCGTGCTCTCGTCAAGCGAGCAGTCGTCAATCACGACCTCGATCACAACGCTGCAATCGCGGATGGCATTGCACTTTGACAGCGGCGCAATCGCACAGCACTTCCGCTTCGGGTCGTCAACACGAGGCACGATCTTGCCCCGTTCGATGGATGAACAGTCGGATATTGACTACATGGTGGTATTCAGCGACAGCAGCGCCACCCCGCAGACGTACCTCAATCGATTAAAGAATTTTGTCGAAAAACGGTACGGCTCATCGGAAATCTATCAGTCCAGCCCGACCATTGTTCTCGAGCTGAACCACATCAAGTTTGATTTGGTGCCCGCTACGAAAACCTGGCTTGGCGAACTTCAGATTCCCAACGGAGCGGGTGGCTGGATGACCACGAACCCGAACGACTTCAACGCCACGCTTGAAGCAAAAAACAAAGAGCACAAGTCACTGATCAAGCCCACCATACGCCTTTTCAAGTATTGGAACGCAACCGCCGGATTCCCGTTTCAATCCTTCGAAATGGAGAAATGGGTCTGCGGCCTGAGCTTCTGGTTCCTGGCGAATCAGAAGGACTACTTCCTTGCGGTCATCGAAAACCTGAATACCAGTACGTCGTACTCGCAATGGGTGAACAATGAGATCACACGCGCAAAGAATATCGTGGCCAATGTCAGGCAGTACGAAAAGGATGAGATGCCGGTGACGGCTGAGAACGAGATCAAGAAGTTGTTCAGGCTCTGAGGGAAAAATCTATGGCATTAAATCTGGCGAAAGTCGTACTGGGTTACTTGAAGGAGCGACCTGATGAGAAGCTGACTGCACGGCAGATAGCGGAGTGGATTTTCGCCACATTTCCCGATGAATGCCAAGCGAAGAAGCAGAGCAGTCAGTACGTCAGCACTGACGCTGAACTGGTGCAGCAGCTGGTCGCGGAAATCAGCTCCCAGCGCCCCCGTTTACAGAAACGGCACCCAGAGTTGAAGACCACGGAGGGTCGGCCACGCAAGTACTACTATTCGGAGAAATCTGACATTGCTGAAGTTGCGGCGGCTGAGGGCGTGGTTGCCGTGCCGATCCCAGATAGTAGCAATGCCAAACTCGGGGAGCACGCGATGTACCCGCTGCTCTCGTTGTATCTGTGGGAAGAGTTCGGCGTCTACTCGAAGCGGATCGACGAGAAGCGCTCATCAAACAAGCGCGGGCCAAACGGTAACCGCTGGCTGTACCCGGACGTGGTCGGGATGGAGGACTTGGGTGCTGAATGGCACCAGGAAGTGCGGGATTGCGTGAATCAGTATTCCGACAAGCGCACCAAGCTGTGGTCGTTCGAGGCCAAGTTGCTGATCAACCGGTCGAACGTGCGCGAGTGCTTCTTCCAGGCGGTCTCCAACTCGTCATGGGCCAATTTTGGCTATCTGGTCGCAGCGGAAATCGAGGGGCAGGACACGCTGAAGGAGTTGCGGATGCTGTTCGCGGCGCACGGCATCGGCCTCATTAAGCTGGATGTGGACAACCCTGCCGACAGTCAAATATTGATTCCGGCTCGTGAGCGCGATGAGATCGATTGGGACATGGCCAATCGGCTGGCTACAGAGAACCGGGATTTCCTGGAATACGTTAAGCTCGTGAAGCAGTTCTACCAGACCGGTGAGGCGCGGCTGGCAGACTGGGATATCCCCGAAACGCAGGACTGATGGGCTATTCCATGTGACCGATCACGTCGAGGCGTTCGTCGCCGCGCTGAAAGGCACCGAACCAACCCTCGCTGGAGTCGGCGCGGGTACGGCTTACCAGCAATGTGAATCCCTCGCAACCTCGTGCCTTGGCGGTGGCAAAGTCGGTGGTGTCGAATTTGGCTTCGCGCACCAGCGTCTTGGCCACGGACTTCATGGCCGATTCAAACAGGTCGAGCAGATGGTCTTGCAGGCTGGCGTCGATGTTGCGCGAGGTCACATCGTCAATGACGGCGTGCTTGAATCGATTACTCATAGTTAGTGCTCCGTGGTGGTTACGGATGTCATGAACGCGCTGTTCGGTCTGAAAGCCAAGCGCATTCGGGATGGAATGAGCGGGTGTTGCGAAGTCGCCAAGCGCTGATTACTTGGGGGCAGATTTCATCTCACTGACCCACACCTGCAACGCCCTCAGTTGCTCTGCGTTTTCATGGCAGGTCTGGTAGTTGGCGGCAACGGTTCCGGCGACGGCAGAGAGCGCAATGCCTGCGGCGGCCTCATCAGTATCTCGGGCGGGCTCGGGCAGCTCACCGGCGGCGGCAGCGTCGTGCAGGCGCACAAAGCCACGGTTGATAGTGCAAGCAGCATCGACTTGAACGGGCACATAGACGGGAACCTCCTTGAAGATGGTGTCGCCCTTCTCGCGGATGACGCGGACGCGGTCGACGTACTGGGTGACAACCTTGACGGTGGCTTGCGCTTGCCGCTCGCGGACGGCGGCGACCTGCAGGGTTTGCTGCCGGATGGCGGCATCCCATTGCTCTTGAACGTGGCTCGCACCCTTGATCCAGCCGAAGCCAATCAGGGCGACGCCGAGCGCCGCGAGGGCCAACAGCCGGTACGGCCACGGAATAACGCTCACGACGCCTCCCCGATGCACTGCCGGTATTCGGCTTCTCGCCGTGTAGCCAGCCCGCCGCACAGCCGCGCGTTGGTGGGCAGCGCGCAGTCTTTGCCCTGGAAGAAGCGCCAGCGCAGCAGCTCGGCGCAGGCCCCGGCGTAGTCCTCGGCGTTGAGTTTCCTGACCAGCGTGGACTGGCAGAACGCGCGGCTGCCGACGTTGTAGGAAAAGCTCACTAGCGCGTCGTACTCGTGCTGGGCAAGGGGCACGTTCACGCACTGCTTGAGCGCACCCTCGAACTGCTGCACATCGGTGAGCGCCCGAGCCAGCGCCTTCGGCGGCGTGGTGGTATCGCCCAGCTTCACGTCGGTGGTAGTACCGAAGCCGATGGTCGGCACATCGCCCTTGACCGGGATCACCGCGCGGTCGGTGTAGCCCTCGTGCAGCACGATGCCAACCAGTGCGGCGGCGGACAGCGTCAGCGCGGCCACCGTGCGTCTTTGCGGTGGCCGGATCATCGGTGCATCTCCGGCTGCGCCACGATGCGCGAGACGGTCGCGCCGATGCTGGCGACAAAGGCCAGCAGCACAAACGCGCCGCGCGGCAGTACGTCCCCGAACAGCGGCACCACCACTTCTGCCGCCGTGAAGGCAGCGGCCAGCAGAGAGAAGCGAATACTCCAGGCACGTCGCAACACGCGCCGCCAGTCGTCCAGAAGGCAGATCTTCGGCTTCGCGGTCATTGGACGCCTCCCATCAACTTCAACTTGATGGCGGCCCCCACCAGCAGCGCGGCCAGGATGCCGGTGGTCACGACCTTGATGGTGGTCTGCCACGCCGTTCGGCGGGCATCGCGCCACGCCTCCAGCAGATCGCGCAGTTCGCGGATGTCCTTCGCGGCGCTGCCGTTCTCCAGCCCGAGATGTGCAAGACAACGCTCGGCTCCGCGTTCGGCCGCACGGTCGAGCAGTTCGTCGAAATCCTCGCGGCGCAGCAGGAGCATGTTTTCCACGAGGGCGGCGGGTTGATGTTCGGGTTCAGTCATTGCAGGTCTCCAGAAAAGCGAAACCCGCCTCGCGGGCGGGTTCAGGGGTGATCAGGAAGATGGGTTTCAGATTTCGATGATTTCCAGCGTCAGGCTGGGTGCGCCGCCTTCGATGACGTCATCACGCAAGAACACCTTCTGGCCGATGGCAGCGCTGCCGCGTGCGCGGATCAAGCCACCGCCGGGCAACGCGACGATCACGACGCCGGAGCTGACGTCCACCACCGTTCCTGCCTGCAACGGTGGGTCGGGAATGAGTTGGCGGAACTGCTCGTAGAGGTTATGCATGGCTCTGCACCCCCAAGGTCTGCCAGACCTCCGGCATTCCTGTCTCGACTTGCGTCGAGCGCACGATGCCCAGCCTCGTCACGCTGCCGTCCTGGTACTCGACGAACGCACCCGGCTCGATGACCCCCGTCTCGGCCAGCACCGGCAGGCGCAGGCTCACCTCGATCTGTTGCCCGGTATCGGCCAGAACCGAGATGCCCCGCTGGCGCGCCGCAGCGGCTTCGGTGATCAGCGCATCGACCACCATCGGGGCCAGCACATCCCCGGCAGTCCCGGTCCGGGTCACTTGCCCGAGCACGCCGACGTCTTGCCCGGACACGAACACGCGGTTGTAGCCGGGCTTCTCCACCCAGCGCAGGGACTCGCGGGCCACCGCATCGACGGGCAGCACGAAGTCTGGCGTGACGGTGTTCCACTCCCACGGTGCGACCGGATACCGGTGGCGCACGCGGATGCTCTGTTCGGACCGGTGCGGGATCAGGTAACCCCCAGCCGCACTAGCAATGGCAATCAGGGCTTCCATCCACGTACCCTGCTGGGTGAATACCCCGGACGGGACGTTCCAGTCGGTCAGACCCCAATCGATGCTCCAACCCAGCGGGATACCGTTGAGCGTGAGAACATCGTCCATCAACTGTCGCGCCGTGCGCGCCTGCGGTTGCTGGAAGTTCATTACCGGCGCGTAAGGCGCGGCCAGCACGGCGTTGCGCCCTCTTCCCGAGATGCGGATGCTCGCGTCGCCGAACACCCGCTCGCGACTGATGCTCTCGGCCAGCACTCGGAACGGCGTCCCGTTGACGCTGGCCACCAGTTCAACCGGGCCGCCGTTGCTGCCGGGGGCGACGAGGCTTGTAGCGGCGGCGGGCAGCAGCGCATCGAAGCCCCACGTCCAGGAGGCTGCATCGAGCGACAGCGAGAGATTGAACACCGGCACCGGCAGGCCATCGGGCAGCCGGTACAGCGTCACGTTGTTGATCACGAAATACACCCTCCGAACGGGAACGACTACCGGCTCCCCATCAGGAGGTGGCGGGTCGATGTGGTTTTCACAAACGAACAGCAAGTGGCTGTCCGCTGGGGCCAACGCGGCGAACAGCAGGTGGGCGCTCGGCGTGTAGCAAGGCTGCGGCGCGGGCGGCTCTGGGATCACCCAGATGCTGATTCCAGGCGGTGGCGGGACGGCATCCTGATACCGGCCACACCAACCCCACACGAAGGCACTCGCGCTCTGAAAATCACTCCCTTGACGCTGGGTGAGCTGCTGCGCGGTTTTCCAAAGGCTCACCCGTCCCGCGCGCTTGGTGCGGTCGCCGTCTTGATGACGAAACCTCGTCGCATCGCGCAGGCGGGACGCGTTCTGGAACAAGCTCAGTCGAGCCAATTCGAGAGACGTGCCATCCTGATGCGCGAACCAAGTCAGATCGTGGAAGCGCCGAGCCTGTTGCTGGCCGGTGCGATGCTGCGCAGGCAGCGACGCCAAGACCGGGGGTAACCGATGGTCGACGCCTTGCGGAGCGGCAATCGTGCGCCGCCAGAACGTCTTCCAGCCTGCGGGCGTTGCAGCCGCATCCTGCTGGCCCTGCTTCGCGCCGTCCTCCGTCTGCTGCGCCACCCGCCAGAGGTGCGAAGTCCGACCCACCGTGGGACGCTGCGTGTGCGACGCGTACCTGACTTCGCCGGTGAACACGACGCCGGGCAGGCTTGCGCCAGCGCCAGCCCCCACGTTCAAGGGCACGCTCGGGCGCAAGACCAATGACTGCACCGTCAAGCCCGGCAGTTGGGCCAACAACTCTGCCCGGGCCGGTGGAATGAACTTGATCGTGACGACGGGCAGCGGCAGTGTGGCCCGCACCGTCACATCGTCGCGCGGGGCAATGTAGTTGGCCCCGAACACCAAATTGGCGTCGGTGGCGGCCGGTTGATCGAAGAGCAGATCGACCAGGGGCGGACCTACCACCACGGTGACGGCGGGCGCGGGTAACGTGGCGACCAGGGTCACCTCGTTCGACACGGCAGGCACGGCTTACCCCAGGATGGCCGACACCATCCGGGCGTCACCGCCCAGATAGAGGTTGGTGCTGGCCAGTTTGACGTCGCCATCGCCGTCAGTACCGCTGCAATCCAGATCCAAAGCCGTGACTTCGTTACCGTTGACCAGCCGCGCCCACGTGGCGACGCCGGTGCTGGTGATCAAACCGTCCTCCTGTTGCGTCAGGGTGAGAAGTCCGCCCGCAATCGTGCCTGCGGGCTTGGTGAGCCTGATCTCGACCAGCATCGCGCTCGCGGGCGTCGTCGCCGGGGTGGCGGGACGCGTACCGCCGTAAATGCGCAGGCGTGCCGGGTTGGTGCCTGCGTCGAGGAAGGCCAAGGTGCCTGCCAGCCGCGCCTCGTTATGTTCGACAGTGATGGCAACGGTCACGGCATCATCTCCGGGCGTAGGTTGTCCGCGATCACGGCACGGTACATCTGCTTGTGGTCGTGGCTGACCACGGTGTATCGCTGCGCCGGGTCCAGCAGTTCGAATCGGTAGTTGCCTCCGGTGTCTGACCAGGTCTCGGCGACCAGGACGCGGGTGTTCTCGCTGATGAGCTGCACCCTCCGCACCAGCGGTTGGTCGGGTTGTCCCTTCTCCTTGACGGTTCCGGCGATGAAGCCGGAGCCGCTAAAGTGGATGTTCTTGCGACCGTTCGGAATCGGATGGAACTGCCAGTCGTAGCCACCACCTCGGTTCCACTGATTGCTCGACGGGCTGTTGAGACGCGACAAGTCGAGCTGGGCATTGACGCCGATGTTGGCGGCGGGATTGGGCGGCACCGAGGTCGAGCCCCCGGCCAGGGGCAGGAGATCGTCGTCGGCGTTCACGCCCACCGTCGTCGGAAAAGCAGGCAAACCAGACGGGGTGTCGCCTGCGATAGCGTGGACGCGTGCCGTGGCCCCGTACAAAAAGACGCCAGGAATCAGTTTGCCCCTGTAGGCGGCATCGCCGACTTGGAACATCAGTACTCCACCAGCTTTGAACTGGATCAATCGGGCCCAGGGCACGCCGTTGGCATCTAAGGCACCGACGATCACCTCGCAGCGCAGGGTCAACCGCTGGCCGACATTGAACGTCGGCGCCACGTCGGCCAACCCAGCAATGGGCCTCGCCCCATCATTGACGCCACCCGTCACCCCAGCCCCGTCACCGAAACCACTGTTCCAGTGGGAAACACTCCACCCCCCGTCGAGGTGTGCGAACCGGTAGCCTTCGGAGCCAGTGCCAGTGGTCATCCACAGGCCGATGTGTTTGCGGGCGCTTGGGTCGGTCAGCAACTCGACGTCGGCTTCGAACCAGAAATCGCCGTGGGCGGTTTCATTGAAGCGCAGAATGGACTGGCTGTTAGGAGCCGAGATGTCGATGGATTGCTGCGCGCTGTTGTGCGTCGCGGACATTCCGCCCAGGACTGCGGTGTAGCCGGTGGCAGGCGCCGTGGCGAAGGACTCGCTCAGCGGGTAGCTCATGGCTTACCTCCACGGCCCGGTGATGTCGAACGCGATCTGCGCGCCTTCGGTTTCCGAGCTGTACTGCGTCCTGACCAACAGGAACTTTCTGCCTTCCTGGCCGACGACGTTGTCGACGATGGTCTGGTCGCTGTACGGACGATCCTGGGGCATCCACAGCATTCCAGGCAGGATGCCGCGCATGTGGCCATCCTCCTGCCGCACGTAGGTGGGCAGCAGCCACAAGCTGTAGTCGGCTCCATTCGGGAACGGCGTCGGGCCCCGGCCGCAGATCTGCTGGCCATTGTTCGTGTTCAGGGACGTGAGCCCAAACCGCACCGGGTTGCCAAGTTGGGTGTGGTTGCGCAGCAGCACCTTGCCCGTGAAGTCCAGGGACGAGACCAACCCGTAGCCGCTGAACTGGCCGGGATAGCTCCAGTAGTTGCTCATCCCCGAGTAGTTGTCATCGGCAGCCAGCACCGTGGCGTAGTTGTCACCCGGCTTGAAGCTGATGAGGTCCCCGAAGCAGTAGCTGTTGCGGCCATACCAGCCGTAGCCCGCCGCGTTGGTGCAGAAGAGGAAGAACAGGCGGTCGTCACCGATCAGCACCCAGTTGCGCCCACCGCCGCCGCTGTCGCCATTGCTCTCGTACTGGGGGCCGCGCGCGTGGAACCACTTGTACCAACCCCACTGGCTGGCGGTGACCTGTTTCCAGTTCTGCGTCGGGTTGTTCGGGTCATAGGGAGCCTGCGCGCCGACGATGGTGTCGATGTCCGACAGGTCTTCGACGATGCCGACGTTGGCCCACTTGGCCCAGCCCGTCGTGTAGTTGGGCGTCTTGAGGCTGTTGTCGATCAGCAGAATGTTTTGCGGGGACTGCGGGTTCTTGCTGCGGTAGGCGGCCTTGTGAGTCGACGAGAACGGCTTCTCCCACCCCAGCGGGGCAACCTTGGCCGAGAGACTCGTCGCCGTCGTGGCGGTCGAGACGGGCGTGCCGGTCACCGCATAGGTGAACGTGGTCATCGTCGCCGTCAGTACGCGGAACTGTCCGTTGTACTCGGGCTGCTCAGCGCCAGCGATCTCGACCACCTGAAATGGCCGATATGCGTGGCCCGAGGAAATGGTCGCCGTGGCGATGCCGTCGGCGAAGGTCAACGTGTCGATGGCCTTCAAGGCGAAGCCATTGATCAGGCACGCATCGAGCATGGTCACCAGATCGCCCCAGTTGTTGGCGATCTGGGGCGCGCCGGTCATACCGCTGCTGAAGTATTTGACGGTCAGGTCGGTCATAGCAATTCCTGCGAGAAGGGTTCAAAGATCAGGGGGCACCCACACCATCAGGGCGTGTCGACATCCCCACGAATCAGCAACGTGAAGTGGTCGTCGGGCACGGACTCCGGTCCCTGCTGGACGGTGCGCACCACCCAGACCGGGAACTGGCTGCCGATGGTGTTGAAGCGCAGCACGTTGCCGGTGGCCCAGCCGTTGCCCCAGCCGAGCGCGGGCAGACGGAAGTACGGCACGCCGGTCGCCGGGTTGTTGGGGGCGCAGTCGGCGCTGGTATTTCCGGTGGCGATCACACCGACGTTCTCGCCGATGACCTCGAACGAGGTGCTGTTGGTCATCCGAACCACCCAGCGCTCGGTGAGCGCCCCGCGATTGGTGACCGTGATCGGGTACTGGGTGTGGTTGAAGGTGGCGGTGGCGGCGCTGCCGATCAGTTCATCCGACCAGCTGCCGTTCCAGGTGCTCTGGTCGAACACGAGGTTCACGCGGGCGAACAGGTCACCGGCCACCAGCGCACTGGAGACAAAACTGCCAGAGACCGGATCGCCGGGACTGGCCAGCGGATAGGCGTGCGTCAGCGGGCGCGTGAAGCTGATCTCGCCGTTGATCTGCACGTCGCGCACTACGGCCATGTCCTCGATGCGGTGCTCGATGGTCACTGGCTGGCTGTAGCCAGTCACGTCGGTAAACGTGACGGTGCCTGCTTCCAGATCGGTAACGTAGCCTGTGTGGATCACCACGCCGTTGTGGCCGACCACACGCACGCGCGACAGACGCACCCGCGCGCAATCGATGGTCTGGCCGTTGCTGACCGAGGCAGTGATGCGACCGGTGTGGCCGACGACGGCGAAGCCTCCTGGACGGAAGATCGGCACACGCCCGTCGCTAGGCAGGCGTACCGGGTCGATACCCAGCAACGCCGAATCCAGGGGCAGATAGCTGTAGGCCACTGCGCTGTAGCGCAGGCTGGAGGCCGCCACCGGCTCTGGCCGGAAAATCTTGCCGTCTGGCCGCACGTTCTCGGCGTCGAACCACGGCTCGCTCTCGTTGCCCGCCGCCGTGACCACGGTGCCAAACCGCACTCGCACAAGGCCAGTGTCGTAATCGACGCTGCCGATGACGCCAGACGCGGTGATCGTGCCGTCGATGCCTGCCGTCACGGTCTGGGCTCCACCCACCGCGCGGGCGAACTGAATGGAGAGCGATCCGGGACGCAGCGGCGCAGCACCGGTGCGGAACACGTAATCGCTGGAGATGTTCTCGCCCACCGTGGTCACGCAACTGGCGCGCGTGATGCTGTTGGTCGCGCCCGCCGACCACGAGGTGAGCGTCACCGTACCAGAGAGGTAGTTGATGCTGCCACGCGTGACCCAGCCGCTGGGCGTGAATTCGCGCAGCGTGCCCTGACCGTTGTCGCCCCAGGGCTGGCTGCCCGCGATGGCCAGCAACACCGTGCCGGTCACCACCTGCGCGTTGATGCCGGGCACCAGCCGAAACGATGGGCTGAACGCGAACGTCTCACTGTGGTTGCTGGTCGAGCCCGCGCTGTTGTAGCGCAGCAAGACGCGGCCGGACTCGTCGTTCGGGTAGAGCGACGGCGCATCCACGTAGTTGATGCCGCCGTAGTTGAGGCGGAACATCTGGCCCACGCCCGACGCCCAGCCAAGGCGCTGCGCCCCGTAGACAGGACTTGGAATCTTTACAGTGACGTCGGGCTGGAACTGCACCGCCCCGGTGGCGTAGTTGACGCTACCGATGACTTGGCCTGCGCGCAGCACATTGCCCGCACCATCGTCGCGGGCGTATTGCGTGGGATCGACCCCGTTCCACAGGCCTAGCCCCATCGCCTGAATCTGCTGCAGCGTGTAGACCCCGAGTACGGCGGTGTCCGTCAGGGTGTTCCACTCGATCTCCAATGAACCCGGCTCGATGGAGCCCAGGGTTGCAGTCACCGGCACCTTGCCCTGGCCATCGCGCGAGGGGTGCGCGAAGCTGTCCTCCTGCTTGGGGCCCGCAACGTAGTCCACGGTCAGCAGTGCGCCGACTGGCGGCAGGACATTCGGCGCGAAGCTCAAGAGGTTCTGCGCGACGTTCAGACTACCGGTGGCAGCACCACTGAGCTCGCCAGACGTGGTGGCGGACGCCGTGCGCGTGCCCGTGCCGCTCTCGTGTGGCCAGGTGATGGTGAGCGTGCCCGGCTGAACGCTTTTGCCTTCGGGCGGGGCAAGCAGCAGGGCCTGCGATGCCTTCAGAGCGGCGGTTGGCTGCTGCGTTTCCTGGGTCGGCACGTTCCACGTCAGGATCAGCGATGAGCCCACGTCGGGCAGTGCCCCCAAGGTCACGACGAAGGCCCCGGTGTTCTTGTTGAAAGTACCCGCGCCATAGCTGGCATCCAGCCCTTTGAGGGAGCCATTGCCGCCATCCGAAAGCACGTACCAACGGCCCTGCGCCATGTAGCTGATGGCAAGCGTGCCGGGTTGCGGCACCGGATTTACGGTGCCGACGTAGGACTGGCTGCGCGATTCCGGCGTGACCGCGATCTCCGCGCTTTGCGGCGCGCGCTGCAGTTGTGCAGCAGGTATGTAGGTGATGGCCTTGCTGTTGGACATCGAGCCGGAGTTCAGGCTCAGGATGCCGTTGGCGTAGTCGATGGTGCCCAGCGTGCCGCTGGCGGTCTTGAGCAGGCCCGCATCGTCGAAGATCGTGATGCCATCGGTGACGATGGACAGCGACCCCGGCAGGCAGCCACCCGGCAGGTTGAATTTGATGCTGGTGTTCCAGGCGTGGCTGGCCGTGTAGCTCACGGGTGCCGCGCCCGGTACCGGCAACCCTGCTGCGGCGTAGGGTGGCACGAAGGAGATCGGCGTCTCGGTCTGGGCGCTGGGCACGAGCTGCGTGTAGATGGACGCGCCCTTGATGGTGAAGTCGCCCACATTGGCAGCCTGCGTCAGCGGCACGACGCCGACGTAGGTGCCCGCGTCGGCCACCACCGTGTCGCGCGTTTTCGTGCTGTTGGTTGCCCGCGTGAAGGTTCTACTGGCGGGCGAGCCCGTAAAATCAAAGCGCAGCGCGTCGCTGATGGCGACGGTGACGACCGCCGCCTTGTAGTCCTGGTCGGTGTTGTAAGTGAAGCTGCGCTCGACCACCGACACGGCGGTGGCGCGGATGTACTGCTCCTTCTGCGTGGGCAGTCCTTCGTTCTCGATCAGGACGAGAGTCTGGCCGACGTTGGGCACGGCGTCGCTCAGGCGCTGGAAGAGCTGGATCACCCGCTGCCCGGCGATGTGGTTCTCGAACAGGTAGCCCGCCCACTCCGGCCCTTTGTTGAGGTAAGCCTCGATGCGGGTCTGGGCCTGCTCACGGGTGTCGAAGGTCTTTCGGGTGGAAAACAGCGTGACGCTGACGCGCTCGTCCTGCGGCGGCTCGGCCACGATGACGTTGGCCCCGAAGTAGGTGTCGGTGTCATCCGTGGCCACTTGCACGAAGCTCTTGCGCAAGTTGACACGGCCTCCGGCGCGATCCAGCTCGGAGATGTCGGGGAAGATGGCGTTCGATACGCCATCGGCAATCACGAGGCCCGTGGGCGCGCCGCCGCCTTCGGGCACGTCCGCCATCACGGCGGACTTGAGCAGCTTCACGTCGCCAGATTGAATTGGCATCTCAGCCTCCGCAGAGCCGCCTCAAGGAGGCTGAAGCCCCCTCGGGGGGCAGCGAACAAAGTGAGCGTGGGGGCATTGCTAAATCTCCAAAAATCGAAGAGTCAAGCGGTAGAAGTCGTTGCCGGATCGCGCCGGGATGCCCAGCACGGGTTCGGCCTCGATGGCGACCTCCTGGTGGCGGAAAGCGACCGTGAAGACCCGGCCATCGGCGAAAGTGAGTTCGAAGCGGCCTGTGGTGCCGCCCACCGGAATCGCCGCCCACCCGCGCAACTGCTCCACGGCGGCACGCGTCACCCAAGCCATATCGGGTGCGCCCACCAGGGTGATCGGGCGGCCTGCCTGCCGGGTGGCCGACTGAATCAGCAAGGCCCCAGTGATCAGGTAGGACGCATTGCCAACCGCAGGCGACCAAGCGTGCTCGTCGCTCCACAGCAAGTCGTCAGGCAATGGCAGAGCCACCCCGGTGTCGAGGTTCTTCAGTTGCATCGGGAAACCCTCAGGCAGAGAAACAGGAGCGCACGGTCAAGCCGTGCGGGCGCGGGCGTTGTCCAGCAGTTGCAGCAGTCGCGCTTCGTCGCGCGCATCGACGGTGGCGTTGACCTTCTGTTGTCCCGAGGACAGTTCCACGCGCACGGTGCGGGTGGGCGTACCTTCGGGCAATGAGGGACGTGGCAGGCTGCTGCCAACGGGTTGCACCAGACCACCGGTGGCGAAGCCCTGAATGCCCGCCAGCGCACGCCCGGCCAGGGCCTGCGCCGGGGCAGACAGGTTGTTGATGGCTTCAAAGAAGCCCACGCCAAGGCGCGCCACCGCCGATCGGTTGACCACGTACTCACCCGGAGTGAGCATTGCTGGCACGGTGTCGGATTTGGACAGGCCGCCCTTGGCGAAAAACTCGCCGTCCAGCGATTCCATGTAATCGATCAGATCCCGCTCAAGATCCTTGCCGTAGATCATCGGCTGGGCCATAGCGAAGCGCCAGCGTTGCTTGATCTGGTCGAGGTTGGCGCGCTCGTTGGCGGTGAGCGTCTTGCGGTCGATGATCTTTTCCAACGCAGAGCGATCCTGACGCGCCAGAGGAGTCCAGTACGCGAAGGTCTTGTCGCGGGCGTCCAAACTTCCGCTGTAGCTGATCTGCCCCAGGCCTTGCAGCCCGAGCTCGATCATCTTTTCGGCCTCGACCACGTCCCGGTTGCGTTTGGGCTGGGTCACCGTGACCGGGCCACCCTTGGCAAAGTGCGCCACACCACCCACTGCGCGGTTCGCTAGTCGCGAGAGCGCGCCGCTGCCGTACTTCTGCACCGCCGCCTTGCGGATCACGAAGGCACCAGCATCCAGGGTGCGCGGCACGGTGTCGTGGTGGCCGGAGCCGGGCACCGAGCCACCGCTCATCCGTGGAAAGGCCGGAGCCACCGCACCGCCGTCGGCAAACCGCCGCACGCCACCCACCAGACCACCGGTGGCATTGGTTTCTACTTTGGTCACGTAGATGGTGTGAGTGCTGGAGGTGTTTCGCCCGTTGAGGCTGTCGATCTCCGCGCGTGCCGCACCGACGTTGCTGGCCACCTGATGCTGCGACTCGGTCTGGATGCGATCCAGCGCCTTGATCATCCCCTCAACATTGGTGATAGCCGCCTGCGCCTTCTCGGTCGCCACCTTCAGCTCGAACTGCGCGTTTTGGTCGGCGTAGGTCTTGAGCCTATCCAGTGCCTCCTTGGCCTTGGATACATCGGCATCGACCGGCAGCGTCTTGCCTTCCTTGAGCAACTGCTCGTATTCCTTGAGCTTCTTCTCCGCTTCCTGCAGATCGGCCTGGATCTGGAGCAGGTATTCCTTTTCGGCCAGCGCCTTGTCCAGATCAGCGATGGCCTTGTCGAAGCGCGTGGTGTCGGCGTCGAGCGTGACTTTCAGCCCGTCCTTGAGCTTGGCCGTGATGTCGTCGACCTGGCGCGTGGTCTCGGTCAGCGTCCGCTGAATCTCATCGCGCGCCGTGATTGCCGAGCGTGCCGCCGTCTGGTGCGCCTTCGCTTCGGCATCCAGCGTCTGGTTGAGAATCTCCTCGGACTGGCGAATACGGTCGATGGCATCGCGCACGCCCTGTTTGCCCTGCGCGGCCTGCACGTCGGCATCCTTGGCCTTCTGCGCCAGTTCCGCGCGCAACTGATCGGCTTGCCGCATCAAATCGGCGGCCTGCTGGTACTCCTGCCTGCGGTATGCCTCGCGCGACTGTGCTTCCAGCTGCGTGACCTGAGACACCGCTTGCTCGGACTGTTTGCGCGCTTCCTCGCCGCGCTTAGCCTCGTTGGTCTGGCTGGTGGCCACCTGCGCGGCCATGTCCATCGCTTGTCTAGCCAGCTGGCGGGCAAGTTCCAACTCGCCATTGGCCAGCGCCCGGCGCGCCTGCTCCTGCATCTCAGTAATCTGGCGCTTGCGATCCTCGGTGGCCTCGTACTCCGTCATGCCCTGACGGCGGATTTCGCGGATGCGCTCCTCCGTGGACATCGACAACTGGCGCTTGGCTTCCTCGATGCGCTGCACTTCGGCCAGATGCCGGTTGGCTTCGGCGTTGAGCGCGTCGATGTGCTGGCGGTACTCGGAGAGCGCCTGCGTCAAGGTCTGGCGCTTGGTGGCGAGGATGTCGTTCTCGACCCGCTGCACGTTGGCGCGGCGCTCTTCCTCGGTCTGGCCTTGCCGGGCGGCGGCATCCTTGCGCGCCTGCGTTTCCTGATCGATCAGACCGAGCGTCTCGGTCGTGGCCTGACGGCGCAGGGTTGCCTGCTGGGTCAGCGCCTCGGCGAGCAGCTGGGTGGATTTGGCGATTTTGGCGGTTTCGGACTGCTGGGTGCGCTCCAGTTCCGCCTTCTCCTGCTCGTAGCGGTTCTTCACCGCCTGCACCTGCTGCGCGAGACTGGCCTCGACGATGGCGGTCAGCCCCTTGTAGGCCTCGGCCATCCTGGCGGTGGCGTCGTTGACCACGCCTTGGGCCTTGCCCACCGCCTGTTCGACCTCGCCCAGCCGGGACTTGAGCTTTTCCAGGGCGGAGTGGACGGCCTCGATGCCGCGCCCGACCGCTTCCTGCGTGCCCTGGCGCACGGCTTCGAGTCGCTTGGCGATTTCCTCGGCAGCGGTCGCGGCGGTGTCCATCGCGCCCTTGGCGGCGTTCGCCCCTTCCGTGGCGTCGGCGTACATTTCGGCGAAGATGCGGTTCATCTCCGCGAGCCGCTGTTCGTGGCGCTTGGTGGCTTCGGCGATGGTGTCAGAAGTGAAGATGGCGGCGAACACCTCCCACTGGAAGCGCAGGTGCTCGATGCCCTTCATCAGCACCTCGACCATGAAGATGCCCGCCTTGCGGACGATCTCGAATTTCTCCGACAGCCACGTCCCGATCTCCCAACCGATGATGGCCGCGCCGAGCACACCGAACGCCACGCGCAGCTTGCCCACCGTGGCGATGGCGTTCGACACCGACAGGTTGGCCGCTGCCCACGCCGCTGCCGTGGTGCTGGCCGCCGTCACGGCTGCTGCACCTGCTGTCTGCCACGCGATGATCAGCGCCGGGATCAGGCGGTAGACCAGTACCGCGAGGCCGACCTCGGCGATGCGCCCCAGCCACTTCATCACCGTTTCCAGGTTCTCCGACAACCACGTCAGGGCCTCGGCGAGCTTCTGGGTAAAGCCCGTCGATTCGTCCAGACGACTGATCCACTGCCCGAAGGCGTTCGACAGACGCGTGAAGGCCTGGCTCACGGTCATCGGCAGTTGGGCGTACTCGGCGGCCAGCTTGTCCTTCTGGCTCATTAGAGCGTTCACCACCACATCGGCGGTGAGGCGGCCTTCCTCGGCGAGCTTGCGCAGCCGTCCGATGGGCACGTTCAGGCCGTCGGCCAGCGCCTTGGCCAGACGCGGGCTGTTTTCGACGACGGAGTTGAACTCCTCGCCGCGCAGCACCCCAGAGGCCAATGCCTGACCAAACTGCAGCAGGGACGACTGCGCCTCAGTGGCCGATGCGCCGGAGATCCGCAGCGCCTGCGAGATACTTTCGGTGAGCGAGAGCGCATCCTGCTGCTCGCCGCCCAGCATCCGCACCGCCTGTTGGAGCTTGCCGTAGAGGGTGGCCGTCTCCTGGATCGGCACGCCGATGCGCTGCGCGATGGCGAACAGCTCTTTCTGGGCGACCGTGTACTCGCGGCTGCCTGCGGTCGCGAGCTTCAGGCGCGCAGACATCATGTTCCAGGCGTCGGCGATCTGGACGATCTCCTGCACCTTGCCGCTGCCCCAGTTGATGGTGAGGAAGGCCAGCAACTGCGTCTTGGCCTTGGCGACCTGATCGCCAAAGGCGTTCATTCCGGCCTTGACCTCGGCCACCCCGGCAGCGGCCTTGTCGCTTGCGGTCTTAGCGCTGGAGCCGAACCCGCCGAGGCTGCGTTCGGCCGAGGTGATGGCGCGCTTGAGCCCTTCGTCCGCGCCTTCTAGTGCAACAAGGATGGAAATGCGGTTTGCCATCTCAGTCCACCAGCCGTAACTGCTTCTCGATCCGTGCAGAGAGGCGCGGGATGCGACCGGCGACGATGCGCTCGACGTTCAGCCGCTTCTTGAGCTGCACGCGCGGCACCAGCACGGCGATGGGCACGTCGGCACCGCGCTTCAGCTTCTTGATGCCCTCGGCTTTTCGGTAGCGGCGTTTGAAGCCCGACAGTGGCCGGTCGTGTTCCTTGATGTTCTCGGCCATCAGCACGATGTTCCCCTTGGCGTTCTTGATGAAATAGGCATTGCCGCCGCGCATCAGCTCGGCGATCTGCGCCTTGAAGCGTTTGCGGCCGACACGCCCGTGTAGCGGGATCAGCATCCGGCCTCCAATGACGCCGCCCCGCTCGTGAATACCCGACCACGGGATGCGCGAGCCGACGTAGAGCGCGGGCAGCCGGTTCTTGTCCTTGTCCAGCACCTTGGCGGTGAAGCCCTTGACGAAGGACTTCTTGACCACCGCCATCTGGCCCGCAACGTGGCTGCGCACGTCCTGCTTGAGTTCGGCGGCCTCACTGGCGATGCCACGCGCGACCGCCTTCTGCACTTTCTCGCGGAACTCGCCGCCCCAGCGGCGCAACTGCGCCTGCGCGGCCTTGCTATCGATGCGAACCGAGATGCGCATGGTCTTGGAGCCTGTCGAGGGTCTGGTCGATGTGACGTGGATCGCCGCGTGCGCCGATGGCGATCAGCGAGAGCAGCCGCGCATCGCGTGCGGCGTCCTCCCGCACGGTGGCGGCAGCGAAGCCGTGCACCTGCGCCAGGGTGTAGTCGAGGATGTCCGGCAGCCGGTGGCCGTGGGCAATCAGGTGCTGGACGGTGTCGAACCACCCGTGGCCATTGCTGCCGTCGCGCCCGTCCGCGCGATCAGCCCGTCGAGCCGAGGCATCACCGTCCGGGTAAAAAAATCGGCGTTGACCTCGATCACCTTGGCCGCCAGCAGGATGGCCTGGTCGGCATCGAGCGCGTCTACCCACGCGCGCGGTTTGCCGACAGCGATGGACACTGCGGTCAGCAGGTCGTCGCCGCGCTCGCCGAACAGTGCCAGCCAGTCGATGCCATCGCCGCCGATCTGCTGCATCACCGGGGTGATAGCGCGCAGGAAGGCGGGCATCTGGCCGACCTTGAGTGGCTTGATCGCCAGCGGCTCGCCATCGATGACCAGCTCCACCGCCTGCGGGATGAGGGTTTCCAAATCGCTCATGGCAGTCCCCATCACAGTTGCACGATGCGGCCGAACTGGCCGAGCACCGCGTCATAGGGTTTGGTGGTGTCGGCCAGCAGCGAGCCTTCCAGCTCGAACTTGTTGTACTCGTCCGAGATGAAGGAGATTTCCTTCAAGGGGTCGAAGGCGACGCGGTACAGCTCCACCAGCACCTTGGCGTTGCCCTGCGCGGTGTTGACGCCTTCCAGGCGCAGGAACCGCTCGGGCAGTGCCTGCGTGAAGATGCCGATCTCCGTGGCGACGCCGTAGCTGTAGGCCGCCTTGAACGGCGCGGTGAAGCCGGTGGTATCCAGAAACTGGAGGGCACCGAAGTCGGTGTCGGCGGTGTAGTGCGTGCCTGCGGTCAGCGTCGCGGGCGTTCCTGCCGAGTCGGTCACCACCAGCGCCGACACCTTCGGGTGGGCGAAAAAGTAGCGGTCGCCGACCACGGGCGCGGCACCGCCGATGGGTTCGGCGGTCACCGTGCCGGTACTGCCGGTGACGTGGTTGCCGTACAGGGCCAGGGCGAGGTTTTCCTTGGTGAACTCCTCGATGGTGAGGTTCACGGTGGCGGACTTCTGCTTGACCATCCGGTGATCCAGCGAGCGCTGGCCGGTCTGGCTCTCGTAGTGCTCCAGCACGTCGGTCTTGAGTGAGAGCTTCAGCTCGGCCACGTTGCCGGGCGAGCGCACTTCGATGGGAAGGCCGTCGATATCGCGCTTGCCGAGGAAGACGCGGCCTTGAAACGATGCATAGGTGCTCATGATTTGGATTCCTTGCGTTGGGTGGTTTTGGGTTCGATGGGGGTGCCGTCGCCTTCCGGCTGCGGCACGGGTGCGGGCTGACGGTCGTGGCGGGCGATGCCGTTGGCGATGAGCCAGTCGGCAGTGCCGCTTTCCACGTCAAGCCGTTCGCCCGGCTGCAGCGGCTTGCCCGCGTGGGTGTGCGGGCGGATCAAAACGAGTGATGTCATGGGAGTCATCCGTTGGTTGAAAGATCGGTGTCGAGCGTCCGGTAGGTGATCGCGTAGCGCGCGGGAATAGCGGCGGCCACCGCGTCGGCGTCCTCGACATCCCACTCGCATTCCTGCTCGCGGATGCCCAAGGCAAGGCCACCCAGATTCCGGTCGGCCAGCAGCGCGGCGTGGGCGGCGGTGAGCAGCCGGTCGGCTTCGGTTTCCGGAATGGCGGGAGGTACCGCGCGGGCCAGCGCGACGAGGCGCACCGTGAGCTCACGCGTCACGCGGTCGTTGGCACGCTCGGTGATGGATTCGGACTCGGGAAACACCACCAGCGCCGGGCATTGCTCCCGGCTGATGGCCACCGTGGGCGAGCGGTGTAGCGTGGCACCGAGCGATTCCACCGGCGTGCGGACAGCCGCCATCACCGCGAGCAGAATCTGTTCGCGGATCGAGTTGCCGGACACGGCACTACACCCGGGTGAGCTGTGCGCGCATCTCCGAGCCGTCGCCCACGGCCCGGGTGCTACGCACCTGATAGATCACGCCATCGATCTCGACCGCCTCGCGCGGAACCAGCCCCAGGAACACCGAGGCCGGATACGACATCTGATAGTCGGTGGTCGAGGCCAGGCCGTCGAACACGGTGTCGTCCGGAGCGGCGAAGCCAACCGGGTGGCGCTGCGCTGTCGTGCCGTCCGAAGGACGCCAGAGGCAGTCCTTCAAGAGCCCGGCATTGGCGGCCGATTCGTAGATCTGCTCGACGAGACTCATCACGCCACCGTCAACTTCACCAGCACACCCGGACGATGGCACATCGGCAGCGGGTTGGACTGCGTGTGCAGATCGGTGCCCCGGTCGAACTTGCGCGGCTCCTGCTTGGCGTACAGCGGCTGGCCGACCGTGTTGACGGTTTCGTTGAAATCCGCCGGTGCGAAGTAGGTGCCGAAGGTGTCGATGGTGCCCAGCGGGAAGGCATGAGCCTCGCCAGCGGCGATGAAACGGCGTGCGGTTCCGCTGGCATCGGTGGCCTGCCCCCGGTACTCCTCGAAGGTGATACCGCCGTAGGTGAAGCCGCGACGCACGTCGTTGATGAGGATTGCCCCGTTCTGCCAGTTCTCGAAGGCCTTCTCGACCTTGGCGTGGCCGGTGAGCGCGGCGAAGAACTCCGGCGAGCACAGGCAATGGACACCATTCATGAACTCGCCTTTGAGGTTCTCCTCGATGGTTGCCAGCACCGTGGTGCACTTGGCTTTCACATTGGTGCCCGCCGTGCCCAGCTCGAAGGCCACCGCCTGCTGGGTGATATCGAAGGCATCGAACAGGTCGTAGAGAACCGAGCCGTCCGCGTCGAGGATCACGCCCTTGAGCGCACCCATGCGCAGGTGCTCCAGCGTGATCGCATGCTTGTTGCGCATCGTCTCCAGATGGCGCGCGATCACGCCTGCCACCGTCTCGGTTTCGGTTTCCGAGCCGAAGGCACGGATGCCTTGGACTTCCTCCGGCAGCACCACGTCGTCGTGCGGGATGTGCGGCACCACGAAGGAGCGCAGCTTGCGTTTTCCACGCACGCCAACCGTGCCGGGTGAACCCGGTGGCAGCGTAGGCAGCAAGTTGAGCACGCCGTTCATTTCCTCGACGACGATCTGGCGCTGCCGTACCGGCTTGGACGGCATCAGGTTCAGTTCTTCCAGACGCCCGTAGCGGTTGGGCAGGATGTTGATGGCGGCGGTCAGCGCCGTCATCGAGAAGGCGGGATTGCTGAAGGGGTTGTTCATGGTCAGGCTCCTTGGCGAACGAGCACGCCAAGCGCCTTAAGCTGCGCAATGGCGGTGAGTTTTTCGGCGGTGGTGATGGCGTCGGGCCACGCGAGCGCATGGTGGGCGACGATGGCGTGGCGCGCGACGACGAGACCGTCGTCACGGTCGATCAAGGTGGCGTCGCAGGCCTGTAGCAGCACGCCAGCCGCGACCTGCGTGCCGTCTTCTGCGGACGGATCGAGCTGTTTGAACTTGGCCGTTGCGGTGACGATGCCGACCACCGTGCCCAGCGGCAGGTTCTGGCCCGAAGCGACCGTGACGCGGTCGCGCGAGTAAAGGTTGGGGGCTTCGTACTTGAGCAGGTCGCCCAGGTTCAGAGGTTCGGCGAGAGCGGGCATCTCAGATCTCCTTCTTGGTGGATTGCGCTGCGATCTGCTTGGCGGCGTCGATCAGCGGATTGCTGGCCACAGGGCGCGCGGCATCGGGGGCGATGCGGCTGGTGATTTCGGGACTGGCTTCGGCCTGCGCCGCAAGCAGTTGGCTGCGCACCTTGGCGGGCGAGGACTGGGCTTCGAGGAAGCCCGCAATCAGGTCGGTTCGCCCGGCCAACGTGCAGGTCTGGGCGATTTCGACGGCGTCGGCCACGCTCAGCGCGGTGGAGGCGGCGGACGGTTGAGGAGGACTGCCAGCAGGATCAGCAAGAGGCCGATCAGGAGCAGCGGGGTCGGTTCGATCATTCATGGAAGACTCCATCTGGTGGTTGCGAAGAAAGCCCGCTTGGCTGGCCGGAGCCACCTGAGTCGGGAGTGGGGAAAGCGATTGCGTGAGTTGTGTAAGCGCGTCGTCAAGGCTGCCGACGGCGTCGGCCAAACCGGTGGCGACGGCGTCCGGGCCGAAGAACAGACCCGCTTCCGTGGCGCGCACGGCGTTCGCATCGAGGCCGCGATGGCGCGCGACCGTCTCGACGAACAGGTCATAGATGCGATCCACCTCGGCCTTGAGGACGGCGTGGGCTTCGTTGGAGATCGGTTCGTGCGGGTTGAGGTCGTTCTTGCGTTCGCCTGCGAACACGGCGGTGTAGCGAACGCCATCTTGGGCGTCCTTCACCGACTGATCGACGTGCATCGCGATGACGCCGATCGAGCCAACGCCGCCGGTGCGCGCGACGAACACGCGGGTGGCGGCTGACGCCAGCGCATAGGCTGCAGAGAACGCCATGTCGTTGGCCACGGCCCAGACGGGCTTCACTTCCGACGCCGCTCGGATACGGTCGGCCAGATCGAACACGCCGCCCGACTCGCCACCGGGCGAATCAATGTCGAGCAGGATCGCGACGATCTCAGGGCTGGCCAACGCCGCATCCAGTTGCGCGGCGATGCCGGTGTAGCTGGCGAGACCCGATTCGGCTTCGATGCCCGAGGTTCGGCGTACCAGCGTGCCGTGGATCGGGATGACGGCGACCTTGCTGCTCGGAGGCCCGGGCGCGCGGGCCACAGGCGTGTAACCCACGGGCGCAGTGAGGTCGGCGAGGCCGACGCGTGCGCCGAGCACGGAGAGGATGACGTCGAGTTTCGGGCGATGGATCGCCAGCGGCACGCCGAACAGGCGCGCCGCCAGATGGGGTAGCACGGTCATGGGAATCCTTATGGAAGGCTGTCTGGCAGCCGTTCAGGAAGACGTTTGGCTGCCGGTGATGTCCAGCGCGTTGGCGCTGCGGTTGGGTTCAGCACTGCCACCGTCCTTGGACGTGTAGCGAGGGTCGGAGTCGAAGATCAAGCCGAGGTCGTCGGCGCGCTGGTTGTCGGCCGCAATCTCGCGGTCGACGTCCTCGGCGTCGTAGCCGTTTGCCGAGATGGCTTCCGAGCGACTCATCAGGCCCGCGCGGATCGCCAGCAACATCGCCTTGAATTCCTTCTCGGGATCGACCCACTGCCAGCCCTGGGGAATCCACTTCACCGCGAGGTACTGGCGGCGACGGGCTGGCCCGCCACGCGCGAACCCGGGGGCTTCGATTGCACCGGCAAGCACCGCCTGCTTCATCCAGGCTGCCCACACCGGACGGCACATCTGATGCACCAGCACCCCGTGCTGCACCATCTCGCAGCGACGCCGGAACTCCAGCATCCCGGCGCGGATGGACGAGTAGTTCACGCCGGTCAGATCGCCGGTCAACTGCTCGTAGGTGATGCCAATGGCGGCGGCAACCGCGCGGAACTGGGTGCGCAGGAATTCGGAGTACGAACCGCCCACGTCAGCGGGGTCGGAGAACTTGATGTCCTCTCCGGGCTCCAGAATCTGCAGCGTTCCCGGCTCCAGCCCGGCGAGCGCAATCCCGTCGGCGTCCGATGCGCCTTCGCCCATCAGGTTGTCCTCGGGGTTGGCGCGCGTGACGAAGCCCGCGAACATCGCGGCGGTTTTCTTGCGCACCAGCTCGGCGTCGTCGTACTGGTCGAGCTCGTTGAGCTTGACCAGGGCTCGTGACAACCACGGTTCGCCCCGGATCTGGCCTGGGCGCAGCACGCGGAACAGGTGAATGATCTCCTTGGCATCGATGCGCACCGTGTCCATCCCGCCCTGGCCCGACATCGGGGCCAAACGCCCGTCCTCCGGGTGCGAGCGGTACAGGTGGTAGGCCACGCGCCGCCCCAGGCTGTCGAACTCAATGCCGGAGCGCACGACGTTGCCGGACGGCAGATCGGTGTTCAGGTTGATGGGCAGGTGCTCGGGCTCCAGCAACTGGAGCTGCAGGGGGACCGACAGGCCATCCTCCGGACGGCGTGGCCGCAGTCGGATCAGGCATTCGCCACCTTCGAGCATCGCCCGACACGCCAGGGCCTGCAGGCCATAGAAGTCGGTCTGTCCGGCCGCGTCGGCTTCCTCGACCCAATCGCGCCACAGTGCCTGCACCTCGGCCTTGAACCGTTCGTCGCCAGACAGGCTTTGCGGCTTGATGCCGGTGCCGACCGCATTGGCTACGAAGGCTTCGATACCGGCCTGCGCCCAGGCATTGCGCCGAACGAGGTCCCGGCTCTTACCGCGCAGTTCGGCGTTGGTCGCCAGCATCGCAGCGACCGCGCCGGGGTTGCCGGGCATCCACGCCAGCGAGCGGCGGCCACGCCCCGCCGCCTCGTGGACGGGAGGCTGACCAAAAAGGCTACGGAGTTTGGAGTACCAGGCCATCAGAACCCCTTCGACGTCGTGACACGGATCTGGCGCGGCGCACCGGGCAGCAACCCGGTTTCAGCCGCCTGCTGCAGCAGTCCGCGCCTGACCTCGCGGATAGCGGCCATCAGTTCGTCAACCGAGCGGTACTCGACCGTCTTGTCGGCAAAGGTCACCCGCCGTTCGCCCTTGGCTAGTGCGGATTCCAGGGCCTGGAGCTGGGTTTCTGTGTAGGCCATCAGCGGTACACCACGAGATTGATTTCGGAGGAGTCGTCGAACGACGTTGCTGTCGTCGCGCAGGAGATGTCGACGTACTGGGCCGTTTTCAGGTCGGAGCTGGCGCGAACGACAGCCACACGCTGCTGGCCGCTGTTGCTGCTGCTGCGTGCGAGCGCCGTCCAGCAGTAGTTCGCATCCGGCATCGCCAGCGCAAAATGCACGCGGTACCGGCCCGCCGCTGTACGCACGACGCTGGCCACGTTGTGCGCGCTGCCGATCACGATCTGACCGCCCACGTAGCCAAAGCTCACCCACACCCGAGCAAGTCCAGGGTGCGTGGCGTCGATCTTGGTCTTGACCTCGAAGCCGATGCGCGCAGCCAGGGCGGCGATGCGGGACGCGAGGCTCATCAGGCCAGCGCCCCGTCGAAGATCACGACGAAGTCCGTGTCGGTGTTGCCAACATCGACGGCCGCAACCGCGCCAATGTTGGTGCGCGCCTGAAGTTGCTCGGCAACGGTCAGGGTTTGCGCCGCGTCGTACCGCACCCGCAGATTGACGGCAGCGAGGAGCGCGTCCAGGCCCGTAGTGCCGTTCTGCAGCAACTGCTGGATCTCCACCAGGGTGTCGTAGGCGGCGTCTGCTCCACCGAGGATGTCGGCCTTGAGCGCGTCGAGCAGCGACACGATCTTGTTCGACGAGTAGGTGGTTGAGGTGGCGATCTGGTTGTCGTCGATGGCGGTTGCGGAGAGCACCGCCGCCTTCAGTTCGTTTATCGCCGCGACCAGACTTGACTTGTCGGTGGTGGACAGGCTGGCTAGGTTTCCCGCCGTCGCCCGGACGTCGTTGAACTCCTGGGCGACCCGGATGACCAGGCTCTCGATACGGGTGGCAAGACTCATTTGTTCTCCTTGGTTTGAAGGCGACGGCCATCAGCGAAGCCAACGGCTTCGGATGACGCGTCGACCGGTATTGCGGGTTCCAGAAGCAGCGAGGCCACCGCTGGGGGTGGCCTCGTTCAATTCGATGTTGTGAATGGGCGGTGGCGCATCCGGTGGGGGCGCCACCCCAAGTTGACGCTCCAACTCCCGCCAGTGGCGATCCTCGAAGCGGTCCAGTCCCGCCGCCGACGCGGCGGCGCGGGCGTAGACGTAGCAGTCGAGCGCTTCGTTGCGCTCTCGCATCTTTTGCCATTCGCGCACCGGGAATCCGTTGCGGTCGCGGCGCGTGATCAGTTGCTCGGCGCAGAGCTGCTGGATGAACTCGGCGTCGATCTTGGGCAAATGGACGAACCCGGCTGGAAACACCGGGGTCGAGCCGTCCTCGCCCACATCCGCGCTCTTGCGCAGGTTGTTGTAGAACTCCAGCTTGGCGATCCCAACCGCCACCGTGAACACCTTGATGCCTCGGCGCAGTTTCTTGCCACCCTGCGACACATCGATGGCTGTCGGTGTGCCGATCAGTGCGGCACCGCGCGGCACGCCCTTGACCGCCATCACGCGCGGATCGTGGCAGGCTCGCACGAAGGCGTAAGCCTCCTGCGTGGCAAAGCCGGTGTCCAGCGCGAAGCGCGCCAGTGGCATCGCCACCCCCGAGGCGTGCGTCCAGTTCTCGGCCAGCATCGCGGCCAGCGCCTTCCACACCGCGTCCCGTGCGGTATAGCCCATCAGGACTCGGTGCTCGATGAGCCAGGACTCCTTGCCGCGCCCAAAGGCCCAGATCGAGGCCTCGATGCGATCCTTCTGGACGTCGGCCGCACCCACCAACAGCAGGCCTCCCTGTGGAACGGTGCCCACGGAATAGTCCTCGCGGCGCTCGACCAGCCGTTGCCAGTCGGGCGCTTCGCCTTCCTCGACCCAGGTCTCGCCCAGCTCGGTGTTCTTGAAAGTCTTGATCGCGGCGGCCGATCCCGACTCCTTGTTGACGGCGGCTTCCCACGCCGCAGCGATGTCACGCCAGGATCGCCAGCCAACGGGGCTGTAGAGCGACGACAGGTGAAAGCCAGCCGTCTTGCCCTGTGCCATCGAACGCCATTCGCCACGCTCCAGCATCCACGTCTTGTGATGCTCGGAAATCGCGGTGTCGCAGGACTCGCAGATGTAGGCGGCGGTTTCCGGTTGCCCCCTGTCCCAGCGCAGTTGCTCGAAGCGCAACCATTGCGGGTGGTTGCAGTGTGGGCACGGCACGAAGTAGCGGCGCTGGTCGCTGGCCTCGTATTCGCGTTCGATGGCCGAGGCGCCCGAGATCGTCGGCGTCGACACGATAAAGATCTTGCGCCGGGCAAAGGTGCGCGTGCGCGCCTCGGCCAGCGAGATCGCGTCGCCTTCGCCCTCGACGTCCAGGGGGTAGCCGTCCACCTCGTCGAGGAACAGGTAGCGCACCGGCATCGAGCGCAAGCCCACCGCACTGTTAGCACCGGTCATCACCAGCACGCCGCCCCGGAACTCCTTGGCCAGGATCGTGTTGCCCGAGTCGCGGCTGCGCGCCGGTGCGATCAGTTCGGCCAACGCGGCTGACTCCTCGATCAGCGGATCGATCCGCTGCTTGGAGTTGCGCTTGGCCATCTCCACCGTCGGCCAGACCGCCATCATCGGCCCCGGCGCGTGGTGGATGACATAGCCGATCCAGTTCGACCCCATCTCGGTCGCACCGAGCTGCGCTGCCTTCATGAACACCACACGCTCGACCGGCGAGGTCGGCGACAGGCAGTCCATGATGGCCTTCAGGTACGGCGTGCGACTGGTGCGCCAGCGCCCCGGCTCGGCAGACGCCTTGCTGGAGAGCATCCGGTGGCGATCTGACCATTCCGATACCGTGAGCAGCTGGTCGGGAGTAAGCCCGTCGCGCCACGCCCGCTCGATCTCCTGCGCGCCTTCGTAGTCCATCGTCATCAATCCACGCGCGGGCGCAGCTCGCCCAGCTCAATCAGGTGCTCGCGCACGGCAGCCTCCAGGGCCACGTGCATCTGGTGCGCATCGACACCGAGCGTGGATGCCATCTGCCCCGAGATACGCGCGGGCCAGTTCAACCACGCGTCGCGCTCGATGCGCGCAAGTTTGAACACGTGGGCCACGGCCTGCGCCCGATCCACCAGCTCCTTCTTGCGGTACGCCAGCTCCACCTTATTGAGCTGGGCTTTGAGCACTTCGTTGACGGTGCGTGCCTGTAGCAGCGATGTCCCGCCCGTCGACAACGGTGGGGTGCCGGGTTCGGTCACCTCACGCTCAGGCAGTACGCGCGCCTTCGCGGGGCTGACCTTCTCCGGCGCTGCCGCCTTGCGGGGTTGCAATGTGTTTTGTGCCCACTGCGCGTCGGCGGTATCCGGATCAATCGTGCCGTCTGGCAGCGGTGTGATCCGCCCGGTGTCGATGGCCTTCTTCACGGCCACGTGCGACACGCCACGGTGGCGCGCGTAGGCGCGAATGGAAAGTCCCATCGTCACCTTCAATCATTTGTTCGTCATGTCCGCAGATTGAGCTTGGCTTCCATCGGGAACAGCGCGTTCATCACGTCACGCCAACCAACCCCGAAAGGAAAACGCCATGAGCCAGATCGACACCATCCTCACCCTCATCGCCCAGAAGCATCTCGACATCGAAACCCTGCAGACCCGCAACGCCGACAGCCTCGACTTCCACGACACGGCGGTGTGGTGCCTCAAGGACGCGTTGGAAGCGGCCTTTAAGGCGGGCGTCGAATTCGGCGCATCGAGCCCGAAGGCCTCGGAAGCGGAAATCGCCAAGGACTGATCAGAAACCGACGAAGCCAAGCAGAAAGCGCTTGGCTTCAGTCCCAGACAGCGCGTTCATCACATCGTCATCCACCACCCCCGAAGGAGCAGCCCATGACCACCACCAACCTGACCCCGGCCCAGCACGCCATCCTGGCCAAGGCCATCAACACCAGCAGCGGCAAGATCGACTGGTTCCCCGACAACATCAAAGGCGGCGCGCGCAAGAAGGTGCTCGACGGGATGTTCAACCGTGCCCTGATCACCAACGACGGCACCGACTGGTTCGTCGCCGCCGAGGGCTACAACGCACTGGGCATGAAACGCCCGGACGTCACCCCGCCGATACCGGAAGTCGATGCCGAACTGGAGCACGCTGTGGCCACCGCCGAAGCGACGTGGACGCAAGCACCGGCGCAGGCCAAGCCGCGCACCCGCGACAACAGCAAGCAAGCCGACGTGATCCGGATGCTGCAACGCCCCGAAGGCGCAACCATCGGCCAGATCTGCACCGCCACCGGTTGGCAGGCGCACACAGTGCGCGGCACCTTCGCCGGGGCCTTCAAGAAAAGGCTGGGCCTGACGATCGTGTCGGACAAGCAGCAAGGCGGCGAGCGGGTGTACCGCATCGCCGAAGCGAAATCAGCGCAAGAGGCGGGTTAGCCCATCCCAACTGTCTACGGTGGGGGCCCGTTCGCGGGGATCGGTAAACCCGACCTCCTCAAGCGTCCAGTGCCCGCGTCCAAACTGACACATGCCGCAAGCCGCAACCAAATTGCCTTCTTCGTTGGTGCCACCTCGACTGTGCGGAAGAATGTGGTCAAGTGTTGCGGTCAACGCACTCAGCGCGTAGTGCTTGTCGCGATTGACCCGACCCCATCGCGCCACCGAGGGGAACATCTCCACAAGCAACTTTCTTGCTTTCGGGGAAATGACCTTGATATTGCAGAAGCGACAGCGCCAACCATCGCGCTGGTAGATCCCGTACTCAACCGACGAACTGGGCATACGCTGTTTAATTCGCTCAGTCAGGACATCGGTGGGCATACGAGACTGCCAGTGGATCGCTGGATCGACTTTTCCGGTGATGCGTTGCGCAAACTCACCGAGGATCGGCAGATCTGCTTTGGCAATCAACTGTTTCGCATCTTCCTCACGACCTTCAAGTACAGCGTCTGCAGCCAGCGACAACCAGTCTGCCGCCAAGTCCAGTTCAGGAATCGGCGGCAAGAAACATTGGCGAGATCTGTCAGATGGTTTGAGCATCGAAAGATTTTCTCTCAGTGAGCTTGGCTTCTCAATCGAACAGCGCGTTACTACGGGTGTCGCAACGATCAACCCGAAGGAGCAGCCACCATGACCACCAGCCAGATCCCCGCCACCCAGAACGAAGCCAGGGGCTTTTGGGGCACGATGAACGAACACGCCAGCACGGCTTGGCCCCTGGCAATGGCCGCCATCTCGGACGCCACCAGCCAGCCGCTCGAATCGGTCAGGGTCTTCCTCGACAGCCGCCACGGTCGCCACTTTGCCGACGACGTCCAGAACGGGCTTTACGAGGGTAAGGCCATGGCGGACGCGATCAACGCAGCCACCCAGCGTTGGATGGGCTGGACGATTGGCCGTCAAACCAGCAAGCAATACGGCATCCCGCGCGGCCTGCCTTAGAACTTATCCGTAAATAATGTTGATGCTCAACGGCACTTTGCGGAACGCGATGATGGCTGCGGCGAGATGGTTGAGTGCGACGAAGCTGCGTTCGAGTTTTTCATAGCGCACGAGCAACTTGCGGAAGCGATTGAACCAGCTATGGCAGACTTCGACAACCCAACGCCGCGCCGTCTTGCCGGGCTGGCGCCGCTTGGTGTCGGCTTCCTTACGGCGATCGACGACGTGCGCGATGTAGCCATGGCTGTCGATGATGCGCGAGACTTCTGCGCTGCGGTAGCCGGCATCGGCGCACAGGTGTTTGCTGCGCCGCAACGGCGGGCTCTTTCGCTTGACGACGATGGCGCTGAGTACCTGCTCGATGCGCTTGCCATCATTGACGTTGGCTGCGGTCACGACGATCGACAACGGGACGCCACGCCCGTCCACCAGCAGGTGGCGCTTGCTGCCTTTTTTTTCCCCGATCCGTCGGGTTGGGGCCGACAGCTTCTTGGGCCAGCGGCGCTTTGAACATGGCCCCATCAATGCTCTGCCAGCGCCAAGCGATGCCGGCCATCTCGTCGTACTCGGCCAGGCCGGCCTTCCACAGCGCCTCGAAGAAGCCCGCGCGCTCCCACTCGAGGAAGCGCTTGTGCACTGCGCTGGCGCTGCCAAAACGCTCCTTGGGCAGCGCCTTCCACTGGCAGCCCGTGCGCAGCACGTACACGATGGCCTCGAAAACCTGCCGTGCAGGCTTGGGTGGTCGCCCTGCGCCGGGCTTGCGCAAGTACTGCTTTCGCGCAACTGGCACACGCGCCGGCACCAGCGGCTCCACCCGCGCCCAGAACACATCCGATACGACCCACGACTCAAGTCGCTTGGTTGCCATCTGCCTGCTCCGACGCCGCGCTCCATGCGGCTCGGGCAGACATTCTACTATTTACGGATAAGCTCTTACCTGACGGGCTTTGTGATTCACTGCGAGATCGTCGAGGAATCGCTGGCCGCCTGATCAAGCACCGCGCCATCCGCCTCGCGGGTGGCCTGCTTGCCAGTGAACTCCTCCCACCGGCGCACGATCACATCCACGTACTTCGGGTCGAGTTCGATCAGTCGCGCAGAGCGGCCTGACTTCTCGGCAGCAATCAGCGTGGTTCCAGAGCCACCGAACGGGTCGAGAACCACGTTGCCGGGTCGGCTCGAATTGCGGATAGCACGCTCGACCAACTCCACCGGCTTCATCGTCGGGTGCAGGTCGTTCTTCTGCGGCTTCTTGATGTTCCAGACGTCCCCCTGGTCGCGGTCACCACACCAGTGGCGTGTCGCCCCCTCGGGCCATCCGTAGAGGATCGGCTCGTACTGGCGCTGGTAGTCGGCGCGCCCCAGGGTGAAGGTGTTCTTGGCCCAGATGATGAAGGTCGACCATTTGCCACCGGCGGCGCGGAAGGCAGCCTGCAGCACATCCAGTTCGCTGGAGGACATCGCCACGTAAATACCGCCCCGGCAATGAACCACGGTGGGCGTCAGGGCCGCCAGCAGGAAGTCGTAGAAGCCGTCACCCAGGTTGTCGTTCAGGATCGCGCGATCCTTGCCGCGCATCTTGTCCTTGGCGCTGTTGGCGTAGTTCACGTTGTACGGTGGGTCGGTGAAGACCATGTCCGCCACCGCGCCTTGCATCAACCGCTCGTAGCTCTCGGCCACGGTCGAGTCGCCGCACAGCAGCCGGTGCTGGCCCATGATCCAGACATCGCCTGGGCGGGAGATGGGCGTCTCGCTGACCTCGGGTACCGCATCCTCATCGGTCTGGCCCTCGTTGTCGGGCTCATCGCCCGCGATCAGTTCGGCCAAGGCGTCGGCGTCGAAGCCGGTGATGTCCAGATCGAAGCCTTCGAGTTGCAAGGCTTCCAGTTCGATCCTCAGCATGGCGTCGTCCCAACCCGCGTTTTCGGCGATACGGTTGTCCGCAATGACCAGGGCCCGGCGCTGGGTCGGCGTCAGGTGATCGAGCACGACCACCGGTACTCGTTCCAGACCCAGCTTCTGGGCGGCGGCGAGACGACCGTGGCCAGCGACGATGATGCCGTCGCTGCCCGCCAGGATCGGATTGGTAAATCCGAACTCCGCGATGCTGGCGGCGATCTGCGCCACCTGCTCCTCGGAATGGGTGCGCGCGTTGCGGGCGTAGGGCAGCAACTTGGCGGTCGGCCACTGTTCGATCTTGTCGGCCAGCCAGTTCATGCCACCACCTCGGCATCAGGGGTGGTGGCGCGCTCAGCGGCGACCTGCTCGAAGGACTGACCGGTGGAGAGCAAGGTGACCGGTATGCCGGGGTGGTTCTGCTGGAACCGCTTGATGGCCACGTCCACGTACTGCGGGGCGATTTCCACGCTGCAGCAGATCCGACCGGTGCGCTCGGCGGCCAGCATCGTCGTGCCGCTGCCGCCGAAGGGCTCAAACACGATGTCGCCCGCGTCCGTGTAGGCCTCGATCACGAACTCCGGCAGCGCCACCGGAAACACAGCCGGGTGGTCGATGTCCTGCCCGATCTTGCCCTTGTGGCGCATCACGCGGATCACAGCGTCGGGGATGCGGGTGTCTTGCGTGGGCAGCCCCTTGTGCGTCCAGCCGCCCACCTCGCCATCCTTGCCGCGCATGGCCGTGGACGACCCGTCGGCGCGCAGGTGGGACTCCTGGCCCGCATGCTTGCAGGGGACGGTCTTGTTGGGCTTGCGGCTTTCACGGTTGAAGTGAAAGACGAACTCAAAGCTCGGTGCCAGTCGGCCCTGCCAGTCGCCGGGCATCCCTGGCCCCTGATCCCAGACGTACCAGGCAAAGCGCCGCCAGCCCTGCTGGCGCATCCAAGATAGCCAAGCGTCCCAATACGGGATCACCTCGTTGTCGCGGTGGATCAGGCCCAGGTTGACCAGCACCTGACCGTCGCCTGCCATCGGCAGGTGCGCAAACACGCCACGCATCAGGCCATCCCAATCGGAGATGCCGCCCGAGGTGTAGTCACGCTGGTTGCCGTAGGGCGGCGAGGTGAAGCACAGGCGAGAGACTTCACCCTGCATCAGCGCAGCGACCACGTCCCGGTCGGTGGCGTCGCCACAAATCAGGCGGTGCGCTCCAATGGCCCAGACATCGCCGGAGCGGGATACCGCCACGAAGGGTACTTCCGGCACGTCGTCGGCCGCGTCAGACTCGTCAGGTTCGGACGCTGATTCATCATCCGCGACGGCCACCGCGCCGGTGAGCAGTGCCTCGATCTCGGCATCCTCGAATCCGGTCAGGGCGAGGTCGTATCCCACGTCGGACAGCTCAGCCAGTTCCAGGGCCAGCATCTCCTCGTCCCAGCCCGCATCCAGTGCCAGCCGGTTGTCGGCGATCACGAGTGCCCGCTTCTGCGCGACGGTCAGGTGGGCCAGTTCGATCACCGGCACCTGATCCAGGCCGAGCTTGCGCGCAGCGGCCAAACGCCCGTGCCCGGCGATGATGCCGTTGTCGCCGTCGACCAGGATCGGATTCGTCCAGCCGTACTCGACGATGCTGGCCGCGATCTTGGCGATCTGGCTTTCGGCGTGCGTGCGCGGATTGCGGGCGTAGGGAATCAGCGCCTCGACCTTGCGGTACTCGACGTTGAGCGTGTTCAAAGTGGGAATCCCAAAAGCAAAACCCGCCGAGCGTTGCCGCAGGGCGGGTTGGTTGAATGAAGATTCTGGTGGGGTGGTAACTGCGCCTGGGGGTGGTAACCGGAGCCGGTAACCTGGCCGACTGGTAACCTTGCCCGTACCCTGACGCTAAAAAAGCGTCGCGCTCGCGCCCCCCGCATGGCGATTCGGGAAGGAAGGACCCCTTTTGCCTCGGGCCGCTCGCCGAACCGTCACCGCTGTCCAGAAGATAGCTGAAATACTACCCCCGACCGGGGTGATTTGTTGCAGCCTCGGCGAGCGTCAAAAGGGACAAACGCAGGAAACGAAGGACAAACGCGGCAAGCATTACCCTGCTTGGCCTACGATTTTGGAAGGCGCACGGATGCCTTCGCTGTTGAGCTTCTCGGCCACGATCTCCAGCGCCCGCTGCCAGCGACGCCACGCCGTCGTGCGGTCGCAGGCAAAGCGGATCGTGATGTCTCGCCAGCCGTAGCGCTTGGCGCGCATCCACACCAGATGTCGTTGCTCGACCTCCAACCACTGCACCCACTTCATCGTCTCCAGCATCCGGTCGATGGCGTCCGGAGCGGGTGGGAACGGTCGATAGACGTGCTCATCGGCTGCGAACGTCTCCCACTCCTTGCGCACGATGACGGGCCATGTGTTGAAGTAGCCCTGCACACGCACAGGGGGCAGGCGTCGTCCGGTGCTGGCGGCCTCCTCGAAGCGGGCCGCCACATCCTCAATCGTCCATTCAGCCATGACGAGCCCCTCCGTACAAGCGTTCGCCAATGCGGCGCACGATCTCTCGCTCGATGAAGTCCAGACGTTCGTCGGATGCGTTGACCACCAGGATGTGTTGGTCGCGCCAGCCACGTTCCTTGATGGCGTCCAGATCGGTGGCCTGGGGTTGCAGTCGCCCGAGGGGGCAGCGGTACTGGGGTGTGGGAACTTTCATTTCACACCTCCTGGCCATCGTCGTGATGCTGGATGGCCCAGTGCAGCAGTGCCAGGGCATCGGCCTCGTTGTCGTCGACCGGCGTGTGCCCGCGCGCGGTGACGGAAGCGATGACATCTTCCTTCCCAGCGTTGCCTTTGCCCGTGGCGTGCTTCTTGATCGTGCCGACAGGCACGCCTTGGTACGGGATCTGATGGTGCTCACACCAGGCCGTGAGCGTGGCAAGGAAACCGCCGTAGGCGTGGGCAGCGTCGGTCGAGACGTGGCGACGCACCTCTTCGAAGTGCAGACAGTCGATGCCGTCGCAGGTTTGCTTGATCTCGCTGAGCCAGCGTTTGAACCGCAGGAAGCGCATTCCGCCGCCTTCGAAGCGCTGCGGCCGGAAGCTCTCGGAGCCGCTCGTGATGTGGCCGTCGCTGCCGCGCAGCGCCCAGCCGGTGGTGGTGCCCAGATCGAGGGCGAGGATGGTTGTGATCATGGTGTCAGTCCTTATCCGGTGCAGATCTGACGCAGCTGACACTTCGTGACGAAACTCTCCATGAGGCGCGCGCACACGCGCACGCGTAGGGGTTACGACAAACTGCGTCAGCTGCGTCAGACTGCTTGGTTTTCACAGGGGTCAGTCGTCCGCGTAGGGGGTGTAGGCAGGGGTCGGCGGGTGCTTGAGGCCAATGCCCTGAAACCCGCGCACGCCCATCCCGTTGCGCCATTTGTCCAACCCGCGTGTGATGAGCAGATCGGAGAAGCGGCGTTGTGCGCCGACAAACTCGCCAGAAGCTTCAGCCCACTGCTTCCAGTCGTTGAACAACTCGGCGGTCAATGACTTGGCGTTGGGCTCGCGCACGCAGCGCTCATCGAGCCAGCGACCCAGGGCGTCCTCGGCTTCGAAATACTCCTCGGTGGCGTCCACCACGCGCTGCGGTGGAGAGAGTCGTCCGTGGCGCTGCCAGTCGAGACAGCCCTGCACGGCCCACCCGAGGATGCCGTCACGTTCGGCCAAGAGCTTCTGTTGCAGGTTCTTGTCGCGGCGCTCGGGCGGCACGGTGATCGTGAAAGGGATCAGGTGCAGCCTGCGTTTCATCGCCTCGTCGATATTGCGAATGGCAGGCTTGTGGTTGCCCGCCACGAACAACTTGAACTGCGGGAAGAACTCGAAGAAGTCCTGGCGCATGAAGCGCGCCGAGATCTTGTCCCCACCGGTGAGGTTCTTGAGCTTGGACTCGGCCCAGCGTTTGCCCTGTTCAGTTTCGATGGCCGCCACGAAGCGCGCGCCACGCAGTCCCGCCATATCGGTCGGGTGCCGGTCGGTGCGCGTTTCCATGAACGTGTCCATCGGCGCGTTGGTCGCGTAATCACCCAGGATGGTGGCCAGCGTGTTGACGAACACCGACTTGCCGTTCGCGCCTGTGCCGTACAGGAAAAACAGCGCGTGCTCTTGCGTCGACCCGGTCAGCGCGTAGCCGACCATCCGTTGCAGATAGGACTGCAGTTCCTGGTCGCCGCCCGTGACCTCGTCGATGAACTGCCTCCAGGTCGGGCAGTCGCCGCTGGGCGTGGCTGTGGTGATCTTGGTCATCCGATCGGCGCGCTCGTGCGGGCGCATCCGGCCTGTCTTGAGATCGACCACACCGCCCGGTGTGTTGAGCAGCCACGGATCTGCATCCCATTCGTCGGTGGTGGCCGCGTGCCGGCGGTCAGCACGCGCCAGACGTTCCACACCGCCGACCGTTCCTGCGCTGGCCAATTTGGCGGCGACCTTGGGGTTGTCGGCGCGCACAGCCGTCTGGCGGCAGACGCTGCGGATCAAGTCCGTGGCCGCCAGCGTGTCCTCGGTGCGCCAGCGTTGCCCGTCCCAGACCAGCCACTTGCCCCAGCCAGCCACGTAGCGCCAGTCGCGGTGGTAGCGGCGCGTGAAGGACAGCGCCAGCGCGTCCTCCGTACCCCAGACGGATTCGTCGCTGCTAACGACTGGATCAACGTCATCGGCCACGTCGTGCATCTGCAGGCGCGGCCCGTGGGTGAGGAATGTGGCGACATCAAAGCCCTCGGCGATGGCATCGGCCACGTCCCAGCCCTCTGCAGCCTCTTCGGGCGGATAGAGAACGTGGCAGGATTTGGCCCCCGCCGACAAGATGGCCTGTGCCGCCTGCGTGGCGTACTCCCAGCCCGGCTTGTCGCGGTCGGGCCAGATCAGCACGGCCTTTCCGGCCAATGGCGACCAGTCGGTCTTTTCAACCGGAGCGTTCGCGCCGTGCATCGCCGTGGTGGCCACGATGCCCGCGTCGATCAGGGCCTGCGCGCACTTCTCGCCTTCGACCAGCACCACCTGCGCGGTACTGGTCATCCCTGGCTGGTTGTAGAGCGGACGCGGGTCGGGCGGTGCCATCTTGCGCCGCTTCGCATCCCAGGGCCGGAACTGCTTCTTCTGTCCGGGCGGGTCGTAGCGGTAGACGACGGCGATGAGATGGCCTTGGGCGTCGAGATAGTCCCACTTCGCGGTGGCGGGGCCGAGTTCGTCGACCGGCACGTCCTTCTTGTTGGCCTTGCGTACTGGTGCGGAACGCGAGCGTCCGATCAGATCGGCGGCGGCGTCGAGCACGCGCGGGAAGTCGTTGAGCACGTCGATACCGAGGTGCGCGGCAATCAGTGCATAGATGTCGCCACCGTCGCCGGTGGCGCGATCTGTCCACAGTCCAGCCTTCTCGCCATCGAGCACCACCTCGAGGCTGTCGCCGGGACTACCCAGCACGTCTCCGATCAGGAACTTGCCACGGCGCTTCTTGCCCGCCGGGAACAAGGTGATCAGAACTGATTCAAGACGCGCGAGCAGTTCGGCACGCAGTTCTTCGCGTTCGGCATCGCCGAGGGTGCGGCGGGTGGGGTCGGGCAGTGGCGCGATGTCGTTGAAGTCGAGGGTCATTCGGCCTCCTCAACATCGGCGTCCCCGTTGCGCCCCTGCGCGGCGGTGCTGCGCGCGGCCCACGCGGACAGTTCTGATGGTCGATAGCGCACCAGACCGCCCATCAGGTAGTGGGGAATCTTGTACTTGCTGCGCATCTGCGGATCAGCAAACCAGTAGTACGGCAGTCGCAGTGCGGCAGCGGCCTGCTTGGCGTCGATCATCGGTTCGACGCCACCGATGAATTGCGTGTCGTTGCTCATGTTGTCCTCCAGCAGCGGTCTTGCCACGCGCACATCCGGCATTCGAAGTGGGTCGGATCGTGGAAGGCGCGTGGCAGAAGCTCGCCAGCCTCGGTCGCCGTGATGACCTTCACTGCCCGATCCGACATGCGTTGGGCCAGCGCCGCGTCAAAGGGCACGAGCTCGGTGTAGATCTCCATCGTGTCGGCGTTGAGCGCCGTGAAGATCGCCGGGTGCTCGTGCAGTTCGAGATAGGCTTGGTAAATCGCCACTTGCGCGGCGTAGATGGGCTTGGAGATGGCCAAGCCCTTTTTTTCCAGGTCGCTCCAGGACTTGTTGCCCAGGCACTTGCACTCCCACAACGCGGGATAGGCGAAGCCCTCTGGGCCCCCGACGAAGACGCCGTCGACGTGTCCCTGCAGGCGACCATCAGCCACCGAGAAGCCGAACTGCTCGCCATCGGCCTTTCGGGTGCGCAAGTCAAAACCTGCGTCCCGCAGCCACGTGACCATGCAGTCCTCCATGACATGGCCACGCTCGAAGATACGCAGCATCCGGCCCGGGGTGTCCCGCCCGTGGTCGATGGGAGCCTTGGCGTACTCGAACTGCAGCGCACGCTCGCAGGCCACCCCGAGGCGCGAGGCCCCGAGGTACCGGCGCTCAGACTGGCGGGCGCGGGCCTGCTGCAACCCGGCGTCGACCAGGGCGGTGACCTGGCCCGCGATGCTCGATGAGGAATTGAAGTCCATCATGGCTTTTTCCCCTTCGGTTCTTCCCAGGGCAGGTCGTCCTCCAGATCCGCGAACGGATTGGCGGCTTCGGGTGCCAGCGGATCGGGCGTGGGCGACAAGCCCCGCACGGGCGGAAACTTGCTGGACTCGTGGTGCGCGACCATTGCGTCCGACCAGCAAGTGACGATGGCGTCGATCACCCGCAGGGCCTCGGCCTCGGAGTAATCACCCAGCGGCTTTGTGAAGCCGATCTCGCCCGCTGCCTCGCCGAAGGCCTTGAGGCACTGGCGCATTGCGGCCAGTTCGACGTCAGACGGATCAATCATGGCGACCTCCGTCTTGTCGATGCGACCTTCCTTGGCCCGCTGCCAGTTGCCGTACAGCGCGTGAAATGCGTCCTGGCAGCGACGCGAGCAGAACACCCAGTCGATGGGATAGCGCCGGGGATCGCCCACACCGTGGCGGTTGTCGGTGTGGCCGTAGCCCCGGGCCTGTCGTTTGCAGACCCAGCATTTCACGCCCCCTCCTCGAGTTCATCGAGCAGCAGGCCCAACTGCAGGGCAGCGCCAGCAAAGGCGGCCTCGCAGCGGCGCTTGAAGTCGGGATAGCTCATCGAGCTGCGCGCAATCGCCGTGACCGCGTGAATCTGCGACTCCAGATGCGCGAGCCCCTGATCGGACAGCCACTGGTGGTGCTTCTGCGAGATGCCCTTGCGATTGCGAATCTCGCCCAGCAAGTCCTCCGGGAGCACCGGCCCATAGACCCAGCGCAGCGTGATCTGGCCGACGACGTGCGGAGGGTTCTGGTCGTGGCCCTGGTACTTCCAGCCGAACAACCGATAGATGGCGCGGTAGTAGTCCGGGTGGAAGCGGCGCTCCCACGATGCGCACGACTGGCGCAGCAACTTGGAGATCAGCTCCTGCAGCGCATCCGGTGCGCGGTGGTGCTGGTAGCCAGTGGCCTCGTCGATCAGCGCAACCTCGCCGGTGGTGGCAAGAGCGCGCATGATCGTCAGGCAGTTACCGACGATGCCTTGGCGTGCGCGGTGCAGCGTGCCTGCAATGGCTGCGTCCACCACGGAGGTGGCCACGTCCGCGATGATGCCTGCAGGGAAGAACTGGGTCTGGCGTCCCGATGGCAGCAAAATCGGCCCGGATGATTTCTCCAATAGAGACAATGAGTTAGGTGCAATGTCAGCCAGAAAACGGGCGAAACGGCCACCCTTGTGCGATTCGTGAAAACCGAGGAGCTTGGCCAGTTCCTTGCGGACGTAGCCGCGCTCGCCGGTGGTGAGCACAACCGCCTCGCAGTCGAGATCGCCGAAATGCACGACGCCGTAGTGGCTGGCAGTGAGGATGGATGCGTTCATGGCCACCTCCCTCACTGCGCCCACGACGGTTTGCCCGTCACGGGTGCGCGTTGCGGAGCCGGTGCTTGGTACGCGGGTGCTGCCTGCGCCGGAGCCCCGGAAGATCCGCCGCCCGAAGCCTTGGTCGGCACACCCATCAACTTGGCGTAGTCGGGGTGATCGGGTTCGACCGCCACTTTGACCACGTTGCGGTCCTGGCCCTTGGCGTCCTTCTCGATGTCGACGCGGGCGAGGAACTCCAGGCCATCCAGTTCATGGAAGCCCTGGATGCGGCGCGCAGAAGAAGCCTGTGGGCTGTTGTCCTGCGGGTGGACGTTGCGGGCGCTGTTGAGCGCGGCGCGGATGAAGCTGCGCCCCATCTGGCCCCAGGTTGGCCCCTTCTTGGAGTGCAGGCCGATGTTGCTCCACATCTTGCGCTTGGCGTGGTCACCAGCGGTGACCACGAATTCGGCGGCGAGATAGACGGAGCCGGTCTCGAAAGACTCGGTGGCGTAGCCACCGCCCCAGCCTTGCGACGGGTCGTCGTAGCCACCGGGCTTGATGGTCATGCGCACCGGGACAACGGTGCCCTTGGGGATCAGATCGAAGCCGGATTGCTGGGCGTCGGCGTCGTTGAAGTCATTCCATGCGGTCATTGCGATTACTCCTGAGATTCGATGTGTGCGGGGGTGGCGGCGCTGACAGGCACGGCGGAAGCGCCTGCGCACTTGGCGATCAGCGCTCCGAGATGCGGCGGCTCCAGCAGGTCGAGACGACCGCTGCGGTCTTTGGCCGGGAAGCCGTAGGGATTGACGGTGTGCGTGACGAAGGCGCGGTAGGCGCTACCGTCCTCGGCCTTGATCTCGGCCAGCGTCACCACCTCATCGACGATGCCGGGCAGTTCGAGGCTGGTCTTGCTGCCTTCGATCTGCGGTACGAACACCTTGCGGTTGTAGTCGTCCAGGCGCTCGTCGAGGATCGCCACGAACACCACGTTCTTGCCGCGTGCGTGCTGCAGATGGGTCAGCGCGCTGATCATTTCCTGCCCGAGCAGGCCATAGGCCGCGCGCAGGTCGGGCTTGCCGGAGCGGTCGCTGACGGCACCCGGCTGCGTCTTGCACCACGCGAAGCACTGGCGGGACAGCTGGGTGATCGAGTCGAGGAAGAAGGTCTGGTAGCGGTTGAGTTGCGCCGGGTCGCCAAACTTCTCGACGACGTGGTCGTAGTGCGCCTGCGAGAAGGCGCTCTCAGGCGGCAGCGACTTGTCCGGGCCCGCGAGGAACACGAAGAAGTCGCGGCTCTCGGGCCAGGACGCCGGGCGGATGGTGTCGCCCGGCCAGTCGGCCACGGCCAGGTCACCTGCCTCGATGTCGAGAAACAGCGTGGTGGCCGGGTCGAGGTCTTTGAGCCGCGTGGTCTTGCCGATGCCGGACTTGCCCAGCATCAGCAGCTTCACGCCCTTGCGTTCAGCCATGCGCTCGATGGCGGACACGATGGGGAGCTTCTTCATGCGGCACCCCCATCGAGCGTCAGGGTGATGCTCGGCTTGCCTTCCTCGACTGTGCGCGCAGCCGCAAATTGCTCCTGCAGCGCCGTGGGCCAGTTGGTGTAGCGGGACTCGGACACCGACAACTTGATGTCGATGTAGTCCTCGACCTTGTCGCCCGAGGCGGCAATACGCTCGGCCATCTCCTTGAGGATGGTCTGGCTCCAGGTCACCTTTTTGGGGAGCTCGTACTTCACGTGCAGCGCACCGTCGCTGACGTGGGCGGTTCCGAAGTCGCGGCCGGAATCCCGCAGCGCGCTACGTGCCTGCTCGCCGTAGCGCTGGAGCTTGGCGGCATCCAGCTTGGCACGCAGCTGCTTGAGGTAAGCAGTGGCCTCGTCGACATTGCGCTCGGCAGCGACGAAATCGGTGATCGGCAGCGCCACCAACTGGGCGGTGCTCATGGCAGCGAGGTCGGCGGGAAAAATGGTCAGATCGCTCATGGCCGCTCTCCTCACTGGTATGCACGAGTGAAGGTCGAGTGCCGCGAAACGCGACGCTCGAAGGCTTCGACCTCGGAGATCAGGTAGGTGACGCGGGCACCGAGCTTGCAGAAGACCGGGCCGAGTTGTTCCTGCCGCCAGCGGCGCAGGGTCTTGACGGAAAGCCCCCAGCGGATGGCCAGCTCGTTTTCGTCAAGGGCGATGCGCTGTGGCGCACCGGTTTTGGCAGGGATCAGGCCAGATGTTGCGTTAGTGAAGTGGGTTTGCATTTCGATGTGCCTCCTGTATGAAATGGGCACATCGCAGTCTCCGCACGGGTTTATGGGCCGTGTCTGGTTCGATTTATGGGTGCGTTTATGTGTTGCGCCTCACCCGGTATTTCCCATGCGAAACCCACTCAATCACTTCCTCACGTGCAACCTTGTCTCCGAAGGCATCGTCGAAGGACTGGAAGCCGGTGTTGACGGTGACAGCACCATTCACCTCTTTCCACGACATCACGGGCGGGGCACTTCCTTCGCTCCCCCACATCAGCTTGATGATCTTGGCGCGCGCTTCAGTGAGTTCGATGGACGACGCCATGTGCGGGAGCTTGAGCCGCTTGCCATTGAAGAACTGCATCGGCTCCGGCTCACCCACGTTGGTTGCGTAGCCGCGCAGGACACGATCAAAGGCATCGGTATCGAACGCATCTGCGCCATCGGTCACGCGGACGAACTCATCGAGGCCGCGCAGCGTGTGGTCACGTGGCAGCGAGGCATTGGTTCGCCTTGAGCACAGAACAACGCCACCACGCGGCCACACGGCGTCGGCAAGGACTGCGGTGATCTTGTCCTGCGGCGCGCGTGACCATGCTCGGGCAACGAACACCGGTGCGAAATCGTGCGTGCCAGCGATTCGCTGCTCACCGAGGTGCCACAGGTGGTTCGGTGTCCGGCAGATCTGGCTAGAGCGTCGCCGCTCCTCAATGCCGATCAGCGCTGCCAGATCTGCGAGCCAGGAATCCACCTGGATGGAATAGAGGGCAATCCCCGCCAGCGGTTGGACGACGGTTCTTCCGTTCAGCGGACTGCAGTAGCTGTAGCGACCGGCGCCCTCGTCGACATCGACTTCGACCTCCTGTTCGGAATCGAGAAACGGCACCATCACGTGGGTGAGATGGCCTGCGGGCACGATCCAGCGCCGCTGAAGAAACTGCTGGTGGTCGCGCCCGAGCCTGTCGGCCAGCACTGATTCGTCGAGTCGTGGGAGGTTGTCCAGCGCGAGGAAGAAGCTCAGATGCGGCGACGTCATCGGCGTCCTCCTCAGAATTGGCTCAGCACGCCGATCTTGATGAGCTGTTCCTGCACGCGCTTGCGGTCGTCGTCCGTCCTGCTCTTGTCGTTCAGCCCGTTCGGCGCGGTGATCTGGACCGCGACGTTGTGCGCCTTGCGGTGTGGCGTCTTGGACATCCTCATGACCAACTTCACCTGCACGAGCGCGTACTGACTCAGGTCTTCGGCGCAATAGTCCTCATAAGCAACCTGATAGATGTTGCGGCCATCGCGCCGGTCGCGGGTGATTTGCATCTTGCTGGAGAGTTGCCGCACCACATCACGTCCGCCGTACTCTGAGGTCTGCTCGAACGGCTTGGCCACCGTGATCTGCAAGATCGAGATATCGTCGATGCCTGCGACCCGGTCACGTTTGAGGCGGTCGAGCATCCTGGAGGTCGCAAAGCCGAGCAGGTCGAACTGCCGCATGGGCATGTCCTCGATCTGGCCGTTGTGCGCCAACGCGACGTCGCGGAAGGCGGTGGCCAGCTCGCGGCGCGCCTCCCGTTCTTCGCAGAACACGCTGAGCGAGCCAGTCTCCGGCTCCCACGAGAAGCGTGCCGACATCGCGGCGGGTTCCTCGTGGTCGACGACATGCCCGTTCGCCACTTGCTGGAACGTGGCCGTCTTGCCATTGAAGGTCGCCGTCAGCGTGTGCAACAGCGCCGACTGACCGGCTTCGCAATCATCGTCATCACCCTGTTCGCATGACAGATCGCGGCGCGTGAATTGCTCGATCAGGATTTGATCCTTCGGCACCTTCGGGAACAGTTCGGCAATGCGTGTGCGCAACACCTCTTGAACGTCGACCCCAGTCTTCGGCACGACGCCCTTGGGGCCCAGGTAGTGGCTGGAGTAGTGGTCGCTTTTCCACTGGCGATGCATCACTTGCAGATGCTCAGCCTGATCGAAGCGTTCGTCGCGGCGGGCGCCTTGCGCTGGAAAGTCCTGCAAGAGGTGCAGATACAGGGCGCGGCTGTAGCGGTCGCTGGGCGCAGCCAGCACGGCGGCATCGTCCGCACGATCCTCGTTGAGCAGGGACAAGACGGCCTGTGCCCCGTAGTCATCGTCAAGGAGCATCACTCGCTCGGCGGCACACTCGATGCTGTACTGGGCGGCCGCCGGCAATTTGCCAACAGCATGAAAGAGTGCCTGACGCGACTCGACTGGCAACTTGCCCTTGGCCGCTTCTGCCAATGCCTTCAACTCCGGCAGTGCCGTCGCGCTGGCGCGTTCGAGCAGATCCACCAGCAGCCCGGGGCGCGCGACCTTGCGCACGAGGCTGACGAAGTTCTCTGCGTTCGGCAGGATGTTTGCGCCCTCATCGGATCGATGCTCACGCGCACGTTTTGCTGCAGGCTGGCTCGTCGCCAACTTGGTGCTTTTCTTTGTTGTTGAGGCTTGGTCAGCTGGCATAGGCAAGTTCCTTTGACAAAGTGCGCGATTGCGCGAACGGTTAATCGGATGATTCAAAAAACGCCGACGCGAGGTCGGCTCCACAGGCGGTAGATCCTGGTCAGCGCATCGTGGCCTCCTGAGTGGTCAGGCCATATCGGTTTAGACGTACTTGGATGAACCGTGGATTGACACCGAAGCGCGTCGCCAAGGCTTTCTCGAAGCGATCCATCTCCAAGACTCCCAGGTCGCCGTTCGCCTTGATGCGCATGGCCGTGCCGGGGTGGTCGGGATCGGTTGAAGGATGGCGATGGATGGTGATGTCGTGCTGGGGCGCAAGCTCTTCGACGGCGGCAATGATGCGTTGGCGAGGCACCAGCAAGGAGCCCATGAACTCGTTGGCGCGCAGTTCGGCGAAGTGTTCTTCCGTCGTTGGCTTCGCAGATAGTGACTTGGACAGATGGTCGCTGTCCGGCGTCGTGGTGCGGTAGGCGCGTTGCATCGTCGGTTCGATGTCATCGAACAATCCGGGGCCCTTACTGCCCTGAACAACCCAGCCGGGGGCGTCGAACACGGCGTGGCCCAGCTCGTGGGCCAAGGTGCTGAGGGCCAGCAGTTCGCTGAGACTCTCTCCCACGGGCGAGATGGACACCATCGCGGCGTCGGGCATAGCGGGGTCGAATTCACAGACGCCGAATACGTGGTTGCCTTGCTCGTCATGCACGGCGTAGTCGGTGCTGACCTCCAGCGCGAAGTCGATGCCGTTGATCTTCAGGCCTGAGATCTGCCGCAGCGCGTCGAAAGAAACGGCATCGATGCTGTCCGCGACCAGTTGCTGGCGCGCGGTCGCGGCGATGCGTTCGACCTCAATGTGCTTGATGTACAGGGGGCGCTTCCGGTCGCAGCACCGGTAGTCGAGAGTCAGTACCGCCATTCACTTCTTCTCCGTCACGTTCCGGCGGTACATCCGAACCAGGTTGCCAACATCATCGCGGATGTCGGGCGGCAGGCGACTGGCCTCGACGAAAGCGTCGTCGGCGCTGATGCCAAGGATCTCGGCCGCCTTACGGATCAGCTCGTCCTTGGGCGGTTTTTCCATGTCGCGCTCGATGCGCGACCAGTAGGCGGGTGATATCTCCAGCTGGCGCGCAAAGTCATTCATCTGAATGCCTTTCTCTTCGCGCTTCTTGCGGATGAATGCTCCAAAGGGCATGGTTGTGACCTGATTGCGTGATTAGTTAACGACGGATGGTAGAGGCCAAGAGGCACTCTGTCAACTGTTTCGTTAACGCGCAATGGATTCATGGCTGGCGGGCACGATTACCCTGCGTTGCCATCCGCTTCGGAAGATCAGGCTCACTATCCCTGACGGTTGCAATTCCTCGGAGCCGTCATGAAGAACCTCGAACTCGCATCTCCCCCAGAGATGAGCGCCAGCGCCCGTGCTGGCGAAATCGCCGCCATCCTTGCGGCTGCCATCGTCCGCACCCTTGCTGCGGATGAGCCGAAACAGAGAGAAGTTGGCCTTGGCTTCCTGCCCGACCAGCGCGTTCATACAACCCCCTATCAACAGGAGAAGTTGTGATGAACGAGAAACAAGCATCCGTCGCGGCACGGATCGCGGAGCTGGCCTGCCTGCCGATGTCCGAGCTCTGGACGGTGTGGGATCGGTATTTCCCGCGCCGCCCGGACTACCCGAACCGCACGCACGTCGAGTCCCGTCTCGCCTACAAGCTGCAGGAGGAAGCCTTCGGTGGCCTTGCGCCCGAGACCAAGCAGCGCCTGGAAGCCATCGGCGCAAAACACTCCAAGATCAAGCTGCGGGCCAAGCCGCGCGAGTTCGATTTCGCGCCGGGCACGATCCTGCTGCGCGAATGGGGCGAGCGCGAACACCGGGTGACAGTCACCGCCGAGGGGCTGTTTGAGTACCAGGGGCGCAACTTCAAGAGCCTGACGGCAGTGGCCCGCCACATCACCGGCGCCCACTGGTCGGGGCCGCTGTTCTTTGGCCTGATCAAGTGAGGTGCGCGATGAACGAGATCGCCAGCCCCAAGGCCCGCAAGCGCTGCGCCGTCTACTGCCGGGTGTCCTCGGATGAACGGCTTGACCAGGAGTTCAACTCCATCGACGCGCAGAAGGAGGCGGGCCACGCTTTTGTGGCCAGCCAGCGATCCGAGGGTTGGATTCCGGTGGCCGACGACTATGACGACCCTGGCTTCTCCGGCGGCAACACGGATCGGCCGGGACTGAAACGCCTGATGGCGGACATCGAGCGCGGCCAGATCGACATCGTGGTGGTCTACAAGATCGACCGCCTGACGCGCAGCTTGGCCGACTTCTCCAAGATGGTTGAAGTGTTCGAACGCCACGGGGTGTCCTTCGTGTCGGTCACCCAGCAGTTCAACACCACCACCTCGATGGGTCGGCTGATGCTCAACGTCCTGCTGTCCTTCGCCCAGTTTGAGCGTGAGGTCACCGGCGAGCGCATCCGCGACAAGATCGCCGCCGCCAAGCGCAAGGGGATGTGGATGGGCGGCGTCCCACCCCTGGGTTACGACGTCGACAACCGCCTCTTGGTCATCAACGAAACCGAGGCGGCGGTGGTGCGCCGTATCTTCGAGGAGATGCTGACCATCGGCTCGCCCACCCAGATCGCCGTCAACCTCACCGCCGACGGCATCACGACCAAGGCCTGGACGACGCTGGAGGGCCAGACCCGCAGCGGCACGCGCATCGACAAGAAGTACCTGCACAAGCTGCTGCGCAACCGCATCTACCTGGGGGAGTTGTCGCACAAGGGGAGCTGGTACCCCGGCGCTCACCCGCCGATCATCGACCAGGAGCTTTGGGACAAGGTCCACGCGGTGCTGGCCAGGGATGGGCACGCCCGGTCGGTGGAAACCAAGATCCGGTCGCGCACCGACGCCTTGCTGCGCGGCCTGCTGTACGCCCCCTCGGGCGAACGGATGTACCCGACCTACTCGCGCAAGAACGGGCGCAAGTACCACTACTACGTGTCCAAGTCGGAAAGCCGATTCGGGGCACCGGGCAAGAGTTATGAGCGCCTACCAGCGCCGGAGATTGAGGCGGCGGTGGTAGCCCAGATCCGCACGGTGCTGACCAGCCCGGAATCCATCGCATCGGTGGTGCGCCACATCCAGCGCAACGGCGCTCAGATCGACGAGGCCACCACGGTGATGGCGATGGGACGGCTCAACAATGTGTGGGATCAGTTGTTCCCGGTCGAGCGCCACCGCATCGCCAACCTGATGATCGAGCGCATCGACCTCGTCCACGTCGGCGAGGTGCAGGGCATCAAGGTGAAGTGGCGGGAACTTGGCTGGGACGCCCTGATCGGCGAGTTCGCCCCAAGGGGCATCGGCGCGGAACTGGTGGAGGTCGAAGCCTGATGGACGACACACTGGAAACCTTTGTGCCCCTGACATTCCGCCGCCGGGGCGCGCGGCGGGTGGCCGCCGACGACCGCCATGTTCACGATGTGACGCTGCTGGAGGGGGTGGCACGCGGTTTCTACTGGCAGCACCTCGTGGACACCGGTGTGATGAAGAGTGGATCAGACATTGCCCGGGCCGAAGGACTGCACCCCTCGGTGCCCAACGAGCTGATGCGCCTGACCCTACTCGCGCCTGACATCCTCGAACTGCTGATGGCCGGGCGGCAGCCTCGCCGGATGAACCTGATCTGGTTCCAGCGCAACCCGCTGCCGGTGGATTGGGTGGCGCAACGCCAGATCGTGAAGCGCTTTGAGGAGGACGCATGAGCAAGAAGCACCGGGGCCGGTTCAAGGGTGATCCGGTCACCTATCAACTGCCGAACCCGGCAGGCGGCGTGCAACTGGAAACCTTCGTGCCCTGGACGCTGGTGAAGCGGGGGCTGAAGAAGCAGGTCATCACGCCCTTGGACGCGCCGCAGGAATTTCTGTCCGAGGCCACCCGGGAGCGGGAAGCCCGGTCGGCCGCGCAGGACACCGCGTTGATGCGGGCGCTTGGACTGGCGCACCACTGGCAACGCCTGCTGGATGAGCAGCGGGCGGCATCGGTGGCCGAGATCGCCAAGGCCGAAGGCATGGACGTGACGCAGGTGCGCCGGGTCATGCGGCTGACGCTCCTGGCCCCGGAGGTCGTGGAACGGCTGGTGGGCTCGCCCGATGCCGTGCTGGAGAAAGTGATGCGCCGCCCCTGGCCCAACGGCTGGGGCGACCAGATGCGCGTGCTCGCGCCACCCGGGTGAGCGCGTCGCACCCAGCGCCAGCAACCGCCTGCGGGCGGTTTTTTTTGCGGCCGCTCGGCACTCGGTCGCCACCGCTACAGGAGTTGCCAACCACAACCGACCGCCTCTAAACCCGCGCCAGCAAAGGAAATGGCCTCGAGAACGCTCGCGTGCCCACCAGAGAAAACGGAGAACAGAGAGGCGTCGGCGGGGCCGAAAGCGCCGCCTTCGCAGGGGCGGCGCTCGCGAGGCCAGGCCCGGAAACCGCGCCAACACTGGGGGAACGGGCAAAAAAAATCCCAACCGATGAGGGTTGGGATTTTGTGTGTTGGTGGACCGAAGGAGGATCGAACTCCCGACCTCTGCATTGCGAACGCAGCGCTCTCCCAGCTGAGCTATCGGCCCGAAAGCCGCAATCATAACCGACGCGGCCGATGGGCAGCGCCGGCTCGGTTCGAGCGGCAATGGTAACGAACGGTATCTTCGATGGTGAGGTGCGACCTCCCGCCCTACCATCGGTGCGTGACAAATCCGTATTCAGGCCCGATGGGGTGGGATGATGCGTTACGACGCTGCGGTGCTCGACCGCCAATTCGACAATCGCGAACTGGTGCCCGACTGGGCTGACTATCTCGCGCGCTGGAAGCGCGATTCGCAGGAGGCGCGGCTGAACTGGCCCTGTCTGCTCGATCTGCAGTATGGCGATGCCATCACGCAGACGCTGGACTGGTTCGCTCCGGCGGCTACAGGGCTGGCGCCTTGCCTGGTGTTCATCCACGGTGGCTGGTGGCGTTCGTTGGACAAGGCCGATCACAGTTTCATCGCGCCGCCGTTCGTGGCGCGCGGGGTGCATGTGGTGGTGGTGAATTACGCCCTTGCTCCCGGAGCGACGCTGCAGCAGATCGTGGGCGACGTGGTGCAGGCGCTGGCGTGGGTGTGGCGGCGGGCGCAGGACTTTGGCGTGGATCGCTCGCGCATCGTGCTGGCGGGGCATTCGGCGGGAGCGCATCTGGCGGCGATGATGCTGGCCTGCCGCTTCGACTGGTACGGCGACGATCTGCCGTCGCAGATTCCATCCGGTGCGCTGGCGCTGTCGGGGGTGTACGACCTGGAGGCGGTGCGCAAGACGGCGTTTTTGCAGCGCGATCTGAAGCTCACGCAGCATTCGGCGCGGGCGCTGTCTCCGGCGTGGCTGCCCCCCGCCGGGCCGGCGCCGCTGGTTCTGGCCGTCGGTGCGGATGAATCCGAGGCGTTTCATGCGCAGGCCCGGTTGATGCACCGCCATTGGCCCGTATCGGGAAAGACTTGGGTCGTGCCCGGAGCGCATCATTTTTCGGCCCTGGACGCGCTGGTGCAGCCGGGGTCTGCGTTGCACGCGCGTCTGTGGGATTTGATGGGCCTGCCCGAGCGCGGGCGCGTGAGCCAAAGCGCGAACGCCAGGCAAGCGCTCACTCCGGTCGATTGAACCCGCGCTGTTGCGATTCCAGTACGCGCAGCAGGCTGGAGGTGTCGTCCCGTCCCCAGCCCGACTGCATCAGCGCCTGGAGCTGACGTTGCACCTGCTCCAGTGCGGGCAGATGCAGCCCTGCGGCCTGGGCCGACGCGGCGATCAGGCCGAAATCCTTGGCGTGCAGCCGGGCCTCAATGCCGGCGGCGAAATCGCGGTCGGCCATCTTCGGTCCCATCAGGTCGAGCATGCGGCTGCCGGCAAAACCGGTGGAAATCGCGCCGAGCACCGCGTGAGCGTCCACCCCTTGCTGCGCGGCATAGAGCAAAGCCTCGGCGATGGCTTCGATGGTGACGACCTGAATGAGCTGATTGCAGGCCTTGGCCACCTGGCCGCTGCCGCTGGGGCCGACGTGCCGCAGGTTTTGTCCCAGGGCGCGCAGCAGGGGCAGGGCACGCTCGAAGACCGCCGCATCGCCGCCGACCATGATGCTCAGGCTGGCCTCGCGCGCGCCGCGCACGCCGCCCGATACGGGGGCATCGAGAAAGTGCAGGCCCACGGCTTGAAGCGTTTGCGCGATTTCACGGGCGCCTTCCGCTGAGATGGTGCTGTGGTCGATGCACACCGCTCCGGGCCGCGCGCCATGCATCGCACCCTCCGGGCCGCACAGCACCGTGCGCACGTCCTCGGTCGAGGTGACGTTGGTGAAAATGAATTCGGCGCCCTGCGCAGCCTCGGCCGGGGTGGGGCAGTCCGGCACGCCGAGTTCGGCGGCGACTGCACGGCTGCGGTCGCTGCGGGCGTAGGTGGCGGCCCTGCAGCCCAGTTGCAGCAGATGGCTGAGCATGGGCGCGCCCATGGCGCCCAGGCCGATGAAGGCAATGGAAGCGCCGGGGCAGCTTGAGTCGTGGCGTCGTGGCATAGACAGAGGTGTTTCTGGCGTAGAAATAGACTTTTCGCAAAGGATATAGCGCTGGTCTATGGTGCATATTGAAAGCGCTCATTGGACGCTTTCACGCGCAGTCCCTACAGTGTGCACTGCAGCATCCATGAAGGTAAAACCTTCTCGCAAGGAAACCGGCCGTCCCAAGTTTCCTTGGCCCCCGCGGGGGCGGGCTGGGTGAAGCCCGGACCTGCGGGCACTCAAAGCAAGACGGCAAAAAACCGAACGTCAACAGCAACCTCAAGGAGTTTCACATGTCTCTGATCAATACCGAAGTCAAACCCTTCAAGGCCACCGCCTTCCAGAACGGCAAGTTTTTCGACGTGACCGAAGCCGACCTGAAGGGCAAATGGTCGGTCGTGGTGTTCTACCCCGCCGACTTCACCTTCGTCTGCCCGACCGAGCTCGAAGACCTGGCCGACAACTACGAGACCTTCAAGTCCTTGGGGGTGGAAATTTACAGCGTGTCCACCGACACCCATTTCGCCCACAAGGCCTGGCATGACACCTCGGACGCGATCAAAAAGGTGAAGTACCCCATGATCGGCGACCCGACCGGCGCCTTGACCCGCAATTTCGACGTGATGATCGAAGAAGAGGGTGTGGCGCTGCGCGGCACTTTCGTGATCGATCCGCAGGGCGTGATCAAGCTGTGCGAAATCCACGACAACGGCATCGGCCGCGACGCCAAGGAGCTGCTGCGCAAGGTGCAGGCCGCGCAGTATGTGGCGGCGCATCCGGGTGAAGTCTGCCCGGCCAAGTGGAAGGAAGGCGCGGCCACGCTCAAGCCTTCGCTCGATCTGGTCGGCAAGATCTGAGCGGCCCAAGGGCCGGGTTGCGCCCGGCCCAGACTGCCCCGCCGGGTTGCGCCCGGCCCAGACTGCCATACCCTGAAGGAGCGCCATGCTCGACGACACTCTGCTTTCCCAACTCAAGGCCTATCTTGAGCGCGTGACCCAGCCGTTTGCGCTCGTGGCCTCGCTCGACGACAGCGAGAACGCCGCGCAGATGCGTGCCCTGCTGGAGCAGATCGCGGGTCTTTCCGACAAGATTTCGGTGCGGCTCGATGGCGCCGATGCGCGCCGGCCCTCTTTCGCCCTGGAGCGCATATCGGGCGCACCGCTGCATTTGCGGTTTGCCGCAATTCCGTTGGGCCACGAATTCACCTCGCTGGTGCTGGCGCTGTTGTGGACGGGCGGGCATCGGCCCAAGGTCGAGCCCGAGACCCTCGAGGCCATCCGCCAGCTCGACGGCGACTATCGCTTCGAGGTGTATATGTCGCTGAGCTGCCATAACTGCCCGGACGTGGTGCAGGCGCTTTCGCTCATGGCCGTGCTCAACCCCCGGGTGCAGACCGTCATCATCGACGGGGCGCTGTATCAAGGCGAGGTCGAGGCGCGGCAGATCATGGCCGTGCCCACGGTGTATCTGAACGGCGAGTTGTTCGCCAGCGGCCGCATGGATGCGGCGGAGATCGTGGCCAGGCTCGACGGCGGCTCTGCGCAGCGCGATGCCGTCAGGCTCGATGCCAAGGCGCCTTACGACGTATTGATCGTCGGCGGTGGCCCGGCTGGCGCGGCCGCTGCGGTGTACGCCGCGCGCAAGGGGTTGCGCGTGGGCCTGGCGGCCGAGCGTTTCGGCGGGCAGGTCAACGACACGCTGGCCATCGAGAACTACATTTCGGTGCTGGAGACCGACGGCCCGAAGTTCGCCGCTGCGCTGGAATCCCACGTGCGCCAGTATGGGGTGGAGATCCTCGATCGCCAACGGGCCGAGAAGCTCATTGCGGCCACGCAGGCTGGCGGCATGATCACGGTCGAGTTCGCCAGTGGCGGACGGTTGCAGGCGCGCAGTGTCATTCTTGCCACCGGCGCGCGCTGGCGCAACGTCAACGTGCCGGGTGAGGCGCAGTACCGCAACAAGGGCGTGGCCTACTGTCCGCATTGCGACGGCCCGCTGTTCAAGGGCAAGCGCGTGAGCGTGATCGGCGGGGGCAACTCGGGCGTGGAGGCCGCCATCGATCTGGCGGGTCTGGCCGCGCACGTCACCCTGCTGGAATTCGCCCCCGAACTGCGCGCCGACGCCGTGCTGGTGAGCAAGCTGCGCAGCCTGTCCAATGTCACCATCCACACCGGCGCGCAAACCACCGATATCACGGGCGACGGCAGCAAGGTGAATGGCCTGAACTACACCGACCGCGTTTCGGGCGAAAGCCACCATCTGGCACTCGAAGGCGTATTCGTGCAAATCGGCCTCGTGCCCAATACCGAGTGGCTCAAGAATGCGGTGGAACTGAGCAAGTTCGGCGAAATCGTGGTCGATGCCAAGGGTCAGACCTCGGTGCCGGGCGTGATGGCCGCGGGCGACGCCACCACCGTGCCTTACAAGCAGATCGTGATCGCCGCGGGCGATGGAGCGAAAGCGGCGCTCAGCGCCTTCGACTATCTCATCCGCACGCCGCTGCTGCAGACGGCACAAGCCATGACCACCTGAATCTGCATGCAAGCGGGGTGGGGTCGATACACTGGCACTGCTCCCAGACTTTGTGAGAACCGATATGTTGTTGATGGTCCTGTCCCCCGCCAAATCGCTCGACTACACCACCCCGCCCACTACCTCGCTTGCCACCCAGCCGCAGTTCACCCAACAGGCCAAGGTGCTGGTGGACGGTCTGCGCCGGCAGAGCCCGCAACAACTCGGCGCGCTGATGGGTATTTCCGACAAGCTCGCCGCGCTCAATGCGGCCCGCTTTGCCGAATGGCAACCCCGGTTCACTTCCGAAGACAGCAAACAGGCGGTGCTGGCGTTCAACGGCGATGTCTACGAAGGGCTGGACGCAGGCAGCCTGAGCGAAGCCGATCTGCAATGGGCGCAGCAGCATCTGCGCATTCTCAGCGGTCTGTATGGGGTGTTGCGCCCGCTCGATCTGATGCGCCCCTACCGGCTGGAAATGGGCACGCCCTGGCCCAATGCCAAGGGCAAGGATTTGTACGCCTACTGGGGCACGCAGATCGCAGAAAGTCTGGGTGCCGACCTCGCGGCGGGCGAGGGCGAGCCGGTGCTGGTCAATCTGGCCTCCGACGAATACTTCCGCAGCGTCGATCGCAAGGCGCTTCAGGCGCGTGTGGTGCAGCCGGTGTTTCAGGACGGCACGCCGCAGACCGGCTACAAAATCGTGAGCTTTTACGCCAAGCGGGCGCGCGGGCTGATGGCTCGCTACGCCATCCTGCATCGCCTGACGGAAGTGGAGGCGCTCAAAGCATTCGACACCGAGGGCTACCGCTTCGTCCCCGAGGCGTCCAAGCCCGATCAGTGGATTTTCCGTCGCGACAAGGTGTCGGCATGAGTGCGATGCCAACCCTGACGGTTTACGGTTTGAGCCAGTGCGACAGCGTCAAGCGCGCGCGGCAGTGGCTGCAGTCGCAGGGCCTGGACTACTCATTCGTCGATTTCAAGAAAACCCCGCCCAGCGCCGCCCAGATTTCGGCCTGGGCCGAGGCGGTCGGCTGGGAAGCGCTGCTGAACAAGCGCGGCACCACCTGGCGCAAGCTCGATGCGGCCACGCAGGCCAGCGTGATCGACGCGCCCAGTGCGGTGGTTGTCCTGGCGCAGCATCCCAGCGCTATCAAGCGGCCCGTGGTCGAGGCGGGCGGGCAGTTGTTGGTGGGTTTCGACGAGGCGACGTGGCGTGAGGCGCTATCCCCCGGGCTGCGATAGACGCCAGGCGAGCTCGCTGCCCAGTGCCAGCAGGGTGAGGGTGGGCGGCAGGCCCCAGGGCTCTGGAATGACCGAGGCGTCGCACACATGCAGGTTCGGGCTGTGGCAGCTCAGGCGCTCGTCGAGCAGTTCGCCCAGACGCACCGAACCGCCCGGATGCGCGGCGATCCAGGGCGAGGCGTAAGGCTTGCCCGCACCGGCGGCCTTCAACACCGCGCGGGCCTGTTCGACGCCCGTGCGCATTTTCAGCCGGTCGCCCGGGCCGAAGCGCCGCCAGGGGCGTCCGTGGGCGTCGATGCGTCCTTCGATGTCGTCGCGGATTTTGACCATGATCATCGCGGTGTGGCCGTAGCCGAGCAACTGGTCGGGCCGACCCGCGGCCCAGGTGAAGGCGCGGAAAAAATGCGCCGGAACGGTGATGTCCGACAGCATCAAACCCGCTTCGAAGTCGTAGTAACCGGCGGACATGGAAATGTCCTGCGCCTGCCGGGCGACGGGCACATGGGCCATGACGATGCGCAAGGGGTCGCAGAAAAATCCGTTGCCCGCCTGTTCCACGCCGCTTTGCTGCAGGATGGCGGGGCTGGCGATGCCGCCTGCACTCAGGATGACCCGCCCGGCGCGGAAGATCTGTGCCTCACCGTTCTGGCGCGCCTCCACCCCGACGGCCAGGCCGCGTTCGAACAACACCCGCGAGACCTGGACGCCGCAACACAGCTCGGCGCCATGCGCCACCGCCTGCTCCAGCAGCGCGTGCGCCGACCAGAAGGCCTCGGGCGGACAGCCTGCCTGCGTGCAGCGCGACTGGTCGATCATTTTCGGCAGCGGCTGCCAGGGCAGACCGAGAGACTGCCCGGACTGCATCAGCAGCGAGGGAATCGGCGCGAGCAGATCGTCGCGCAAGGGCGCGTGCGGCAATTCGCACTGCACCCGTTGCAGCGCCGCTCGGAGGTCGAGGCCGTGACGGGCGAACAGCGCCAGCGGCGGGGGCGTGGCGGTGTGATAGAAGGTGACCGAGCCGCCGCCCACCCGCAGGCTGCGCAGCAGCACCACGCCGGGCGCGATGTGCATCGCCTCCTTGCGACGCAGCAGTCCCAGCAGTTGGTTGCCGGGCGGCGGGCCCGAACCGCGTTCCAGAATGCGCACGCGCGCTCCGGCGCGGGCCAGATCGCGCGCCACCATGGCGCCGGCCGGACCGGACCCGACCACGAGGACGTCGGGTATCGGTGAGACGTCCGTCATGCGGCAAGGGCGCTGGATCAGGGCCGCGCGCTCAGGCGGCGAGCAGTTGCCGCAGCACGAAGGGCAGGATGCCGCCGTGCTGGTAATAGTCGACCTCGATCGGGGTGTCGATGCGCAGCCTGAGCTTGACCTCCTGCCGGCTGCCATCCGCGCGGGTGATGACCAGTAGCGCATCCTGCTGCGGGCGCAGGCTGTCGCCCAGGTCGATGTCGAAGGTCTCATTGCCCGCGATGCCCAGCGATTCCCACGAATCGTTGCCGAGGAACTGCAGCGGCAGCACGCCCATGCCGACCAGGTTGGAGCGGTGGATGCGCTCGAAGCTGCGCGCCACCACCGCCTTCACGCCCAGGAGCTGCGTGCCCTTGGCGGCCCAGTCGCGGCTGGAGCCGGTGCCGTACTCCTCGCCGGCGAAGATCACCGTGGGGGTGCACTCGGCGATGTACTGCATCGCCGCATCGAAGATGAACATTTTCTTGCCCGAGGGCTGCAACAGGGTCACGCCGCCTTCCTCGCGCGAGCCGTCCGCTCCCGGCGGGATCATCAGGTTCTTGATGCGCACATTGGCGAAGGTGCCGCGCATCATCACCTCGTGGTTGCCGCGGCGCGAGCCGTAGGAATTGAAGTCGGCCTTGAGCACGCCGTGGGCCAGCAGCCATTGCCCGGCGGGCGAGGTTTCCTTGATCGGGCCGGCGGGTGAGATGTGATCGGTAGTGACCGAATCGCCGAACAGCGCCAGCGCGCGCGCGCGCTGCACCTTCAGCGACGTGGCGGCGGGCTGCATGCCGAACCCGGCGAAGAACGGCGGCTCGGCGATGTAGGTGCTCCTGGGCCAGTCGTACACCTGTCCCTTGACGCCTTCGATCTTTTTCCACAGTTTGCCCGGATGGGTGGCGACCTGGGCGTAGTTTTCGCGGAATACCTTGGGATTCATCGCGAACTTCATCAGCTTGTCGATTTCTTCGCTGCTCGGCCAGATGTCGCCCAGATACACCGGCTTGCCGCCCTTGCCATAGCCCACCGGCTCGGTCATCAGGTCGCGGCGCATCGTGCCGGCTATGGCGTAGGCCACGACCAGCGGCGGGCTGGCGAGGAAGTTCGCCTTGATGTTGGGGTGGATGCGCGCTTCGAAGTTGCGGTTGCCCGAAAGCACGGCGGCGCACACCAGATCGTTGGCGGTGATGGTGGCTTCGATGTCAGGAGCCAGCGGCCCGGCGTTGCCGATGCAGGTGGTACAGCCATAGCCCACGAGGTAGAAGCCCAGTTTTTCGAGATAAGGCAGCAGACCCGCCTTTTCCAGATACTCGGTGACCACGCGCGAGCCTGGGGCCAGCGAGGTCTTGATGTGCTTCTTCACCTTGAGGCCGGCTTCGACCGCCTTTTTGGCGAGCAGCCCGGCAGCCAGCAGCACGCTGGGGTTGGAGGTGTTGGTGCACGAGGTGATGGCGGCGATGAGCACGTCGCCATCGGCGATGTCCAGTCTGGACGATTCTGCCGCCAGCTTGGCGTGGGCATGCGCGGCGCTGCGGGTGGAGCGATTGTCGACCATCTCGATCACGTCGCGTTCGGCACCCGCGGCAGCCTCGGGGCCGTCGCCATTGCTCTTGCCATCGGCACTGACCGGGAACCGCTGGTTCAGGCGCTCGGCTGGCTGGTTGAAGCCGTTTTCGGCGGCGGGCCTGGAGAACAGCGCTTCGAACTGGGTTTTGACGCTGCCCAGTGCGATGCGGTCCTGCGGCCGCTTCGGGCCGGCCAGCGAGGGCTCGACCGTGGACAGATCGAGGGTGAGGGTCTGCGAGTAATCGATCTGCCCGGCCTTGGGCACGCCGAACAGCTTCTGCGCCTTGAAGTAGGCCTCGAACAACTCGATTTCGCTCTTGGTGCGTCCGGTGCCCTTGAAGTAGTCGAGGGTTTTGTCGTCCACCGGGAAAAAGCCCATCGTGGCCCCGTATTCGGGGGCCATATTGCCGATGGTGGCGCGGTCGGTGACCGACAGGCTGGCGGTGCCTTCGCCGAAGAATTCGACGAACTTGCCCACCACCTTGGCCTTGCGCAGCATTTCGGTGACGGTCAGCACGAGGTCGGTGGCGGTCACGCCGCCCCGCAGCGCGCCCTTGAGCTCCACGCCGACCACGTCGGGGGTGAGCAAGTACACCGGCTGGCCGAGCATCGCGGCTTCGGCTTCGATGCCGCCCACGCCCCAGGCCACCACGCCGATGCCGTTGATCATGGTGGTGTGGCTGTCGGTGCCCACCAGGGTGTCGGGGTAGGCCACGCCGTCCTGGGTCTTGTGCACGCCGCGGGCGAGATATTCGAGGTTGACCTGGTGCACGATGCCGAAGCCGGGCGGCACGACGCCGAAGGTATCGAAGGCCTGCATGCCCCATTTCATGAACTGGTAACGCTCGCGGTTGCGCTGGAACTCGATCTGCATGTTCAGGTCGAGCGCCTTTTTGTTGCCGTAGCTGTCGACCATCACCGAGTGATCCACCACCAGATCGACCGGCACCAGCGGCTCGATGGACTTGGGGCTTTTGTGCAACTGCTTTGCTGCGCCGCGCATCGCGGCCAGATCGACCAGCAGCGGCACGCCGGTGAAGTCCTGCAGCACCACGCGGGCGACGACGAAGGGAATTTCATCGGTGCGCTCGGCGTTGGGCTTCCAGCCCGCAAGCTGTTTGACGTGCTCTGGGCTGACTTTCTTGCCGTCGCAATTGCGCAGCACCGACTCCAGCACGATGCGGATGGACACCGGCAGACGCGACAAGTCCATGCCCAGCTCTTTGGCGAGCTGGGGCAGGGAATAGAACTGGGCCGATTTGCCCGAGGCGGTACTGAAGGTCTTGCGCGTGCTGGCGTAGGCGTGCGCGGCGCTGGCGGGTTGGGCTGGCATGGGGGGTCTCCGGGGGCACTCAGATGACGTACAGATCGACGTACTCGTGCACGGGCATGGATTCAAGCAGGTTCTGATCGAGCGACACGTCGAGAATGGTTTTTTGCTGTTTGGCCGGAAAGCGCCGCGCCAGGTTGGTGCGGAACTTGGCTTCGAGCAGCGGGATGCCGTCGGCGCGACGGCGCCTGTGGCCGATGGGGTATTCGACGGCGACCTCGGGCAGCACCGTGCCGTCGCTCAGCGTGACGGTGAGCGCGTTGGCGATCGAGCGTTTGTCGGGGTCGTGGTAGTCGCGGGTGTACTGCGGGTCCTCCACGCAGGTGATCCTGTCGCGCAGCGCGTCGATGCGCGGGTCGGCGGCGACTTCGTCCTCATAGTCGGCGGCGGTCAGACGGCCGAAAATCAGCGGCACCGCCACCATGTACTGGATGCAGTGGTCGCGGTCCGCCGGGTTGGCGAGCGGGCCTTTCTTGTCGATGATGCGCATGCACGCCTCGTGGGTGCGGATGCGGATGGCGGCGATGTCCTCGGCGGTCTTTCCCAGGTTGCGCAGGGTGCGGTGAAGCTGCATCGCCGCCTCGACTGCGGTCTGCGCATGGAACTCCGCCGGGAAGCTGATCTTGAACAGCACGTTTTCCATCACATAGCTGCCGTAGGGCCGCTGGAATTTGAACGGCTGGCCGCGAAAGCTCACGTCGTAGAACCCCCAGGTCTTGGCGGTGAGCACGCTCGGGTAGCCCATTTCTCCGGTTTTGGCGATCAGCGCCAGCCGCACCCCGCGGCTGGTGGCGTCGCCCGCCGCCCAGCTCTTGCGGCTGCCGGTGTTCGGGGCGTGGCGGTAGGTGCGCAGGCTCTGGCCGTCGACCCAGGCGAGCGACACCGCGTTGATGATTTCGTCGCGCGTCAGGCCGAGCATGCGCGCGACAACGGCGGTGGTGGCGACCTTGACCAGCACCACATGGTCGAGACCGACCCGGTTGAAGCTGTTTTCCAGCGCGATCACCCCCTGGATTTCGTGCGCCTGGATCATCGCGGTGAGCACGTCCCGCAGGGTCAGGGGCTTCTTGCCGGCAGCGACGGCGTTGCGGCTGAGCCAGTCGGCCACGGCGAGGATTCCGCCGAGGTTGTCCGAGGGGTGGCCCCATTCGGCGGCAAGCCAGGTGTCGTTGAAGTCCAGCCAGCGGATCATCGCGCCGATGTTGAACGCCGCCTGCACCGGGTCGAGCTGGAACTGCGTGCCCGGCACCCTGGCGCCGTGGGGGACGATCGTGCCCGGCACGACAGGGCCGAGCAGCTTGGTGCAGGCGGGGTACTCAAGCGCTTCCAGTCCGCATCCCAGGGTATCGATCAGGCAGTTGCGCGCGGTCTGGTAGGCCAGCGTGCTGTCGATGTCGGTCTTGAGGACGTAGTCGGCGATGTCGACCAGAACCTGGTCGGGGGAAGGGCGGACGTTGGAAATCGCTGAGGACATGGAATGAAAGGAAAGAAGCGCGTCAGGGCGAGGGAACGCAGTCGTCGGCCAGTCGCGTCATGTTCTTTTTATCGAACAGCATGCTCTTGGTCGGGATCTGGATCAGGACGAAGCCGGCCTTGGCATCGTCGAAGTGGTAGGCGCCGGTCGAGGTGGGCTTGCGTTTGAGCAGGTAGTGCTTGCGGTTCCAGGTGAGCAGCACGGCCTGATCGCCTGCGCCTTCGATCTTCACGTCCAGCGGGATGCGGTGGCTGCCGCAGACCATGCGCCCCGCCTTGAGCGGATAGACCGGGTTGACGTCGGGATAGCCGTTTTCCGTGCCGGGCACGCGCGCACCGGGGGCGTTGCCGGTCAGCAGGGCCGGGGTGGTCGTGGCGGCAGTGGCCACGATGGTCGCCCCGGCGGTGGCGGCGTTGGGGGATGCGGCTGTGGGATTTGCCGCTTTTGCCTCGTCCGCATGCTTTTGCGCATGGGCGGGCAGCGTAAGCGCGCAGGACAGGCCGACGACACTGGACAGGAAGAGGAAGATGCGCTTCATATCAGATACTCCACACGAACTGAAACACGGAAAAAACCGCTCCAGGTCGGGACGAGCGACAAGTCGGGCGCATGAACATGGTGGCAAGTGCGCTTGACGAGTCAGGGACGCTGGGCGAGCGGCACGAACTGCAGATTCTCCGGGCCAGTGTAATTCGCGCTGGGTCGAATGATCTTGTTGTCCTGTCGCTGTTCCACCACATGCGCGCTCCAGCCGCTGGTGCGTGAGATCACGAACAGCGGGGTGAACATGGCGGTGGGCACGCCCATGAGCGAGTAACTCACTGCGCTGAACCAGTCGAGATTGGGGAACATCTTTTTCGCGTCCCACATCACCGACTCCAGCCGCTCGGCGATGGCGAACAGGCGCATGTCCTTCTGATCGGCGGCCAGGCGCCGCGCGACTTCCTTGATGACCTTGTTGCGCGGGTCGGCGAGGGTGTAGACGGGGTGGCCGAAGCCAATGACGACTTCCTTGTTGGCGACACGGGTGCGGATGTCGGCCTCGGCCTCGTCCGGGTCGGCATAGCGCCGCTGGATGTCGTAGGCGGCCTCGTTGGCACCGCCATGCTTGGGGCCGCGCAAGGCGCCGATGGCGCCGGTGATGGCGCTGTACAGATCACTGCCGGTGCCGGCGATGACGCGCGCGGCGAAGGTCGAGGCGTTGAACTCGTGCTCGGCGTAGAGGATGAGCGAGGTGTGCATCGCCCGCTCCCACAGCGCACTGGGCTTGCTGCCGTGCAGCAGGTGCAGGAAGTGGCCGCCGATCGAGTCGTCGTCGGTCTCGACCTCGATGCGCCGGCCGTTGGCGGCGTAATGCCACCAGTACAGCAGCATCGAGCCCTGGCAGGCCAAGAGCTTGTCGGCGATGTCGCGTGCACCGGCGGCGTTGTGGTCATCCTTTTCCGGCATCACGCAGCCCAGCACCGACACCCCGGTGCGCAGCACGTCCATCGGATGGGTCGACGGCGGGAGTTGTTCCAGCGCGTTCCTGACGGCGGCGGGCAGGCCGCGCAGGCGGCGCAGCTTGGTCTGGTAGGCCGCGAGTTCGGCGGAGTTGGGCAGCTTGCCGTGCACCAGCAGGTGGGCGACTTCCTCGAATTCGCAGGCTTCGGCGAGGTCGAGAATGTCGTAACCGCGGTAGTGCAGATCGTTGCCGGTACGCCCGACGGTGCACAGCGCCGTGTTGCCCGCGGTGACGCCGGAAAGCGCCACCGATTTTTTGGGTTTGAAGGTCATGCCGGCCGGCGCAGCGTTGTCGCTCATGGGTTTGTCTCCTCGGTACTTCAATGACAGATGCTTTACGAAGATTTCTTGCCGGAAAAGATGGCGTCCAGCCGCTGTTCGTAAGCGTGATAGCCGATGCTGTCGTATAGCTCGGCGCGGGTCTGCATCAGCGGCAGCACGGCCTTTTGCGTGCCATCGCGGCGCAGGGTTTCATACACTGTCTGCGCCGCCTTGTTCATGGCGCGGAACGCCGACAGCGGGTAGAGCGCCATGGCCACGCCCGCGCTGCGCAGCTCATCGACGGTGTACAGCGGCGTGGCGCCGAATTCGGTGATATTGGCCAGCAGCGGGGCGCCGGCCTCGGCGGCAAAGCGGCGATAGGTCTCGAGGTCGGGCGCGGCCTCGGCGAAAATGCCGTCTGCCCCGGCCTCGACACAGGCGCGCGCGCGGGCAATCGCGGCGTCGATTCCCTCGACCGCGATGGCGTCGGTGCGGGCGATGACGAAAAACGATGCGTCGGTGCGGGCGTCGACCGCGGCCTTGATGCGATCGACCATTTCCTCGCTGCTGACGATTTCCTTGCCGGGGCGGTGGCCGCAGCGCTTGGCGCCGACCTGATCCTCGATGTGCAGCCCGGCGGCGCCGAATTTGATCAGGCTCTTGACCGTGCGGGCGATGTTGAAAGCGCTCGGGCCGAAGCCGGTGTCCACGTCCACCAGCAGCGGCAGGTCGCAGACATCGGTGATGCGGCGCACGTCGGTGAGCACATCATCGAGGGTGTTGATGCCCAGATCGGGCATGCCCAGCGAACCGGCCGCCACGCCGCCGCCAGAGAGGTAGACGGCCCTGAAGCCCGCCCGCTGCGCCAGCAGCGCGTGGTTGGCGTTGATGGCGCCTGCGATCTGCAGCGGGCTTTCCTGTGACAGGGCGAGGCGCAGCCGTGCGCCAGCGGTTGTTTGGGTCATGACGGATTCAGAGCAGATGCTGCACGCCGGCCTTCTCTTCTTCGAGCTCGGCCAGGGTTTTGTCGATGCACTGCCGCGAGAAGGCGTCGATCGGCAGATCACGCACGAGCTGGTATTCGCCGCCCGCGCAGGTGACCGGGAAGCCGAACATCGTCTGCTCGGGAATGCCGTAAGACCCGTCGGACGGGATGCCCATGCTCACCCACTTCCCCTGGGTGCCCAGCACCCAGTCGTGCATGTGGTCGATGGCGGCATTGGCGGCCGAAGCGGCCGAGCTCAGGCCGCGCGCCTCGATGATGGCCGCGCCGCGCTTGCCCACCGTGGGCAGGAACACGTCGCGGTTCCAGGCGTCGTCGTGGATCAGGTCTTTCACCGACTGGCCGCCGACGGTGGCGAAGCGGTAATCGGCGTACATGCTCGGGGAGTGGTTGCCCCAGACGCAGACTTTTTCGATTTCGGCCACGGGCCTGCCGATCTTCGCGGCCAACTGGCTGAGTGCGCGGTTGTGATCGAGCCGCATCATCGAGGTGAAATTCTTCGCGGGCAGATCGGGGGCCGATTTCATCGCGATATAGGCGTTGGTGTTGGCCGGATTGCCGACCACCAGCGTCTTGACCGAGCGTTTGGCCACGGCATTCAGGGCCTTGCCCTGTGCGGTGAAAATCTGCGCATTGGCCGAGAGCAGGTCGCGCCGCTCCATGCCGGGGCCGCGCGGGCGCGCGCCGACCAGCAGGGCGTAGTCCACATCCCTGAAGGCAGTCATCGGGTCGGAATGCGCGCTCATGTCGGCCAGCAGCGCAAAGGCGCAGTCTTCGAGTTCCATCATCACCCCTCTCAACGCCTTCTGCGCCTTTTCGTCGGGAATTTCCAGGAGCTGCAGAATCACGGGCTGATCGGCGCCCAGCATCTGGCCGGAGGCGATGCGAAACAGCAGGGCGTAGCCGATCTGGCCGGCGGCGCCGCTGACGGTGATGCGCACGGGGGCTTTGGACATGGTGAGGCTCCTGGTAAGTTGTTTGTCAGTCGAGGGCGCTTCGATTCTTTGTGCGCCGCAATGCGCAAGAAGTGTAGGCTGGTGATGGCATGCAGTCAATTACTCTTCTATCTTATATAAGACATTTTTTATCAAACTCTGGACAAGGCGGGGTGGGCTATGCTGCAATACAGACCTGATGGCTACGCATACCGTTCCCGATCCCGCGCCCGAGTTGCAGGCCACTCATGTGTCCACTGCGGCGCTCAACCCGAGCTTCAGTCCCTTGTATCGGCAGATCAAGGGATTGATCACTCGCAGTCTGCAGCAGGGCGAATGGAAGCCGGGGGAGATCATTCCCAGCGAGGCCGATCTGGCGCGGCGTTTCGGCGTCAGCCAGGGCACGGTGCGCAAGGCGGTGGACGAACTCGCCGCAGACGGCCTGCTGCTGCGTCGACAGGGGCGCGGCACGTTTGTCTCGACGCATCATGAAGAGCGGGTGAAGTTTCGCTTTCTACGCCTCGTGCCTGATGCCATCGCCGAAGGTGCGCGTGCGATGCCGCAGCCCATGGAGCGGCAATTCCTGGAGTGCAAGCGCATTCGTGCCTCTCAGGATGTGGCGCGTGCGCTGGGGATCAAGGCAGGTGAGGGCATCACGCAGATTCGCCGCCTGCTGCTGCTTGCGGGCGAGCCCGTGGTGTATGAGGACATTTATCTGCCCGGCCCAGCCTTTCGCGGCCTGACCGCAGAACGGCTGGAGAGTTATCGCGGCCCGCTCTACGCTTTGTTCGAGTCCGAGTTTTCGACCCGCATGGTGCGGGCGGAGGAAAAACTGCGCGCGGTCAACGCCAGTGCACAAGAGGCCGAGCTGCTGCGGGTGCGCGAAGCCGAGGCCCTGCTGCTCGTCGAACGCCTGTCATTCAGTTATGGTGAACTGCCTGCGGAGTACCGCCGTGGGCTCTACAACACGAGGCATCATCACTATCGCAACGAATTGAATTGAGCGCCCCCAGACCTGCCGCATTCGCGTCAGGCCCCCCGAGGGGGATGAGAAAACTTGGGGCGGCCCTACGTTTTCTCATGAGCGCCCCCAGGGTCGGCTCGCCGACCCGCCCCCCGTGGGGGTCAAGAAAACTTGGGGCGGCCCTGCGTTTCCTTGAGAGCCATGTGGACGATTGAAAACCGGTGCCGACGAGCAGCTTGTCGGCATGCTGCAATGCAATAGACTGGAAACATCAACAAAACTTCGAAGCGATTCGCCACGGCTTCGAATCAGGCCATAACGGCATCTCGCCATGCGATTTCTGTTCACAACGAGGTCAGCGTCATGACAAAACCTGCTTCGCCACCGGCTCGGCCGGTCTACCGCAACATCCACATCACCCAGATCGTGACCTACCGGCTGCCGCTGGCGGGCATCGTCTCCATCCTGCACCGCGTCAGCGGCGCGGTGCTGTTTCTGGCGCTGCCGCTGGTGCTCTGGGTGTTCGATGACAGCCTGCGCAGTGCCGACAGCTTTGCTGCCATCGCGCAATTTCTTTCACACTGGTTCGTCAAGCTCATTCTGCTCGGCCTGTTCTGGGCGCTGATGCACCACCTCGTCGCCGGGGTGCGGCATCTGTGGATGGATGCCTTCCATGCCGTGAGCAAGGCGCAGGGCCTGCAACTGGCGATCATCACGCTTGCGGTGTCGCTGGGCCTCACGGCGCTGTTCGGTCTCAAGCTGCTGGGGGTGTACTGAAATGGGTACTGAAAGGATCGCAAACAAGCGCCTGGTCGTCGGCGCGCACTACGGGCTGCGCGACTGGTTGGCGCAGCGCGTCACCGCCGCCGTGATCGCGGTGTTCACGCTGGTGCTGCTGGTCTATTTCCTCGCGCCCGGCTCGCTCGACTACGCCCGCTGGCACGGCCTGTTCGCGCAGCAGTGGATGAAACTGTTGACTTTCGTCACGGTGCTGGCGCTGATCTACCACGTCTGGGTAGGCATGCGCGACATCTGGATGGATTACGTCAAACCGGTGGGTGTGCGGCTGCTGCTGCAGATCGGCACCATTCTGTGGCTATTGGCTTGCGCGGGCTGGGCCCTGCAAGTGTTGTGGAGGGCGTAATGCAGGTCAGCAATCGCAAATTCGATGTGGTGGTGGTGGGCGCAGGCGGCTCGGGAATGCGCTGCGCACTGCAACTGGCGCGCGCCGGGCTCGACGTGGCGGTGCTGTCCAAGGTGTTTCCCACGCGCTCGCACACGGTGGCCGCGCAGGGCGGGGTGGCCGCCTCGCTGGGCAATATGAGCGAGGACGACTGGTACTGGCATATGTTCGACACCGTCAAAGGGTCGGATTACCTGGGCGACCAGGACGCCATCGAGTTCATGTGCCGCGAGGCCAACAGCGCGGTGTACGAGCTCGAACATTTCGGCATGCCGTTCGACCGCAACCCCGACGGCACCATCTACCAACGCCCCTTCGGCGGCCATACAGCCAACTTCGGCGAAAAGGCGGTGCAGCGTGCCTGCGCCGCGGCCGACCGCACCGGCCATGCCATGCTGCACACGCTCTATCAGCAGAACGTGCAGGCCCGCACCCATTTCTTCGTCGAATGGATGGCGCTCGATCTGATCCGCGACGCCGAGGGCGACGTGCTCGGCGTAGTCGCGCTCGAAATGGAAACCGGCGACGTGACGGTTTTCGAGGGCAAGGCCACGGTGCTGGCCACCGGCGGGGCAGGGCGCATCTTCGCCGCATCGACCAACGCCTTCATCAATACCGGCGACGGCCTGGGCATGGCCGCGCGGGCCGGTCTGCCGCTGCAGGACATGGAGTTCTGGCAGTTCCATCCCACCGGCGTGGCCGGCGCCGGTGTGCTGATCACCGAGGGCGTGCGCGGCGAGGGCGGCATTCTGCTCAACGCCAATGGCGAGCGCTTCATGGAGCGTTATGCCCCGACCTACAAGGATCTGGCGCCGCGCGACTTCGTCTCGCGCTCGATGGACCAGGAGATCAAGGAGGGCCGCGGCGCCGGGCCGCACAAGGACCATGTGCTGCTCAAGCTCGATCACCTCGGCGCCGAGACCATCATGAAGCGGCTGCCTTCCATCCGCGAAATCGCCATCCGCTTCGCCAACGTCGATCCGATCAAGGAGCCGATTCCCGTGGTGCCGACCATTCACTATCAGATGGGCGGCATCCCGGCGAACATCCACAGCCAGGTCGTCGTGCCGCAGGGCGACAACCCCGCGGCGGTGGTGGGTGGGCTCTACGCCATTGGTGAATGTTCCTGCGTGAGCGTGCATGGGGCCAACCGCCTGGGCACCAACTCCTTGCTCGATCTGCTGGTATTCGGCCGCTCTGCGGGCAACCATATTGTTAACAGTGGCATTCACCAACGCAGCCACAAACCGCTGCCCAAGGACGCCGCCGACCGCTCGCTGGCGCGTCTTGCCCAACTCGACGCCTCCAAGAGCGGTGAAGGCAGCCATGTGGTGGCCGACGCCATTCGCGCCGCGATGCAAACCCACTGCGGCGTGTTCCGCACCGAAAAGATCATGGCCGAGGGCGTGAGGGCCCTTGCCGACATCGCCGGCCAGGTCGATCGCATCCACCTCAAGGACAAATCCAAGGTGTTCAACACCGCGCGCATCGAGGCGCTGGAAGTCGACAACCTGATCGAAGTCGCCAAGGCCACGATGGTCTCGGCCGAGGCGCGTCAGGAAAGCCGCGGCGCGCATTATCACAACGACCATACCGAGCGCGACGACCAGAACTGGCTCAAGCACACCCTGTGGTGGCGCGAAGGCAACCGCCTGAGCTACAAGCCGGTGCAGCTCAAGCCGTTGACCGTTGAGCCCTTCAAGCCCAAGGCCCGAACCTTCTGAACCCTCTCTTTTGAACAATGCGCCCGGCAAGACACGGGCAACAGGAGCGCCCATGAACGACACGCGCAAGATGAAGTTTTCGATTTATCGCTACGACCCGGATAAAGACGCCAGGCCCTATATGCAGGACGTCGAGGTGACGCTGCAGCACACCGACAAGATGCTGCTCGACGCCATCCAGCGCATCAAGTGGGAGGTGGACGATTCCCTGTCCATCCGCCGTTCCTGCCGCGAGGGCGTGTGCGGCTCGGACGCGATGAACATCAACGGCAAGAACGGCCTGGCCTGCATCACCAACCTGCTCACCCTCAAGGAGCCGGTGGTGCTCAAGCCGCTGCCGGGGCTGCCGGTCATCCGCGACCTGATCGTCGACATGACGCAGTTCTTCAATCAATATCACTCGATCAAGCCCTATCTGGTCAACAATACCCCGCCGCCGGAAAAAGAGCGCCTGCAAAGCCCGGCCGAGCGCGAGGAGCTCAACGGTCTGTACGAGTGCATTCTGTGCGCGTGCTGTTCCACGTCGTGCCCGAGTTTCTGGTGGAACCCCGACAAGTTCGTCGGCCCGGCAGGTCTGCTGCAGGCCTATCGCTTTCTTGCCGACAGCCGCGACGAAGCCACCGGCGAGCGCCTCGACAATCTGGAAGATCCCTACCGCCTGTTCCGCTGCCACACCATCATGAATTGCGTGGACGTCTGCCCGAAAGAGCTGAACCCGACCCTGGCGATCAGCAAGATCAAGGAAATGATGCTGCGCCGCGCCGTCTGAGCCTGTCATGCCGCCCGCAACCGCAGCCCCTGCCGACGCCGCCGATCTGTCCCGGCTGCGCTGGCGCGCCCGGCGTGGCATGCTGGAGAACGACCTGATCCTGCAGCGCTATTTTGCGCAACGCGAGACGCCGCTCGGCAGCGAGGAAGTGGCCGCGTTGAATGCCCTGCTGGCGCTGGACGACAACACGCTCTTTGACCTGTTGCTGCGCAACGGTCCGCTGCCTCGGGATCTGGATCGGCCGCAGGTGCGGGAATTGCTTGCAACCTTGCAACGCTTGTGAGCCCGACCGGTTCGCGGTTTGCGTCATTCCGTCCCCGGAGGCACGCTCCGGGAGTTCTACAACACAGTCCCCGGAGATTTGAAAATGACTCAATCAAGTGACAAAGCCACCCTCTCGTTCAGCGACGGTTCGCCCAGCGTCGATCTGCCCATCCACAAGGGTACGATCGGCCCGGACGTGATCGACATCCGCAAGCTGTATGGACAAACTGGCAAGTTCACCTACGACCCGGGCTTTCTGTCCACCGCGTCATGCAGCTCGGCCATCACCTATATCGACGGCGACAAGGGCGAACTGCTCTACCGCGGCTATCCCATCGAGCAGATCGCCGTGCAGTGCGACTACCTGGAAACCTGCTATCTGATTCTGTACGGCGAGCTGCCCAACGCGCAGCAGAAAAAGGCCTTCTCGGACCGCGTGACCCAGCACACCATGGTGCACGAGCAGATGCAGTTCTTCCTGCGCGGATTCCGCCGCGACGCCCACCCCATGGCGGTGCTCACCGGCCTGGTCGGGGCGATGTCGGCGTTCTACCCCGATTCGATCAACGTCAACGACCCGCAGCAGCGCGACATCTCGGCCATTCGCCTGATCGCCAAGATGCCCACGCTGGTGGCCATGGCCTACAAGTACAACATGGGCCAGCCCTATATGTACCCGCGCAATGAACTGAGCTACGCGGCCAATTTCATGCGCATGATGTGGGCCACGCCCTGCGAAGACTACACACCGAACCCGGTGATCGAGCGCGCGCTCGACCGCATTTTCATCCTGCATGCCGACCACGAGCAAAACGCCTCCACCTCCACCGTGCGGCTGTGCGCGTCCAGCGGCACCAATCCCTTTGCGGCCATCGCGGCGGGCGTGGCCTGCCTGTGGGGGCCGGCGCACGGCGGCGCCAACGAGGCCTGCCTGAACATGCTCGACGACCTCCAGGCCAAGGGCGGCGTGGCCAGGATCGGCGAGTTCATCGATGAGGTCAAGGACAAGAACTCCTCGGTGCGGCTGATGGGCTTTGGCCACCGCGTCTACAAGAACTACGACCCGCGCGCCAAGCTCATGCGCGAGACCTGTCACGAAGTGCTCGACGCCCTCGGCCTGCACGACGACCCGCTGTTCAAGCTGGCGATGACGCTGGAGAAAATCGCGCTGGAAGACGACTACTTCATCCAGCGCAAGCTCTACCCCAATGTCGATTTCTATTCGGGCATCGTGCAGAAGGCCATCGGCGTGCCGGTGTCGCTGTTCACCGCCAATTTCGCCCTGGCGCGCACCGTGGGCTGGATCGCCCAGCTCAATGAAATGCTCACCGATCCCGAATACAAGATCGGGCGTCCGCGTCAGTTGTTCACCGGCTCGGTGCGCCGCGACGTCAAGCCCATTGCGCAGCGCGGCTGATCGTTTGGCTTATTCGGGTACCGCCAGCGGAAGCAGCATCACCAGTTTGTATTCCGGGTGCAGCGCCGCGCGCAGGGTCAGTTGTTCGTAGACCAGGCGGCCGTGGCGGGGATGGACAAAGCCTCTTTCACCGCCTTCGCGCTCCTGCACATCGTTGAGTTGCCAAAGGGCGTCAAACTCGGGGCTGAGCGCGCTCAGTTCATCGATCAGGGCGCGCAGTAAAGGGGTCTGCAGACGCCCGCCGCAGTCCGCCCGGAATTCCGCGACGAGCCGCTGCGCACGTACCGGCCAGTTCTCGATCAGCTCACGCGCCTGCGGGTTGAAAAACAGAAAGCGCAGCAGGTTCGGGGGCTGCGAATCGGCGGAGGCGGCGGGCTGCGCCTGCCAGCCCAGAAACAGGTCTGCGGCGAGCGCGTTGCCCGCGCCATCTTTGACGCCTTCGTCGCTGCATCGCCTTGGAGCACCCCCATGAAACAACACGCTTTGGCCGCCCATCAGTTCGGCACCAGCGCCGCCGCCTACCTCACCAGCGCCGTGCATGCGCAGGGGCAGGACCTGCAGCGTCTTGGCGCGATGGTGCAGGCAGACCAAACCTGCAGGGCGCTCGACCTCGGTTGCGGGGCCGGACATGCCAGCTTCGCCCTGGCAGCAGCGGGTGCGCAGGTCACCGCCTTGGACCTGTCGCCTGCGATGCTCGACATCGTGGCGCAAGAGGCGCAAGCCCGCGGCCTGCATGGGCTGCAGACTTGCCAGGGGGCTGCCGACAAGCTGCCCTTCGCCGATGCCAGCTTCGACTTTCTGGTCACTCGCTTTTCCGCGCATCACTGGCCTGATGTGCCTGCCGCATTGCGCGAAATGCGCCGCGTCATCGAGCCGGGGGGAACGCTGGTCATCATCGACGTCGTGGCTCTGGAGTCTCCCCTTTGCGACACCCTGCTGCAGACGGTGGAAATATTGCGCGACGCCTCGCATGTGCGCGATTACCGCGTCTCGGAGTGGGGCGCGATGCTGCAGCAGGCCGGTTTTGCCGCGCCCAGCACGGATGATTGGACCCTGACCATGGAGTTCGCCTCTTGGGTGGGGCGCATGCGCACCCCGGCGTTGCGCGTGCAGGCCATCCACGACGTGTGGGCGCGTGCGCCGCAGGAGGCGCGCGAGGCGATGCGCGTTCAGGCCGATGGATCGTTCGATCTGTCGGTGGCGTGGCTGCAGACCCGGTCCAGCGTGGACTCAAAGCGCGCCAACTAAAATCTTTGTTTTTGACAAGTCTTGCGCGGGCCGCGCGCAAGACGCAGGAGAAGCCAATGGGCCGAACGCTGTACGACAAATTGTGGGACGAGCATGTGGTGCGCACCGAGCAGGACGGCACCGCGCTGCTCTACATCGACCGCCACCTGGTGCATGAAGTCACCAGCCCGCAGGCCTTCGAGGGACTGCAGCTCGCGGGCCGCAAGGTCTGGCGGGTGAGTGCGAATCTGGCCGTGGCCGATCACAACGTGCCCACGACCGACCGGGCCGAGGGCATCGCCGACCCGATTTCCCGGCTGCAGGTCGAAACCCTCGACGCCAACTGCGCCGCCAACGGCATCACCGAGTTCCGCATGAACGACCGCCGCCAGGGCATCGTGCATGTCATCGGCCCCGAACAGGGCGCCACCCTGCCGGGCATGACGGTGGTCTGCGGCGATTCGCATACCAGCACGCACGGCGCGTTCGGGGCGCTGGCCTTCGGCATCGGCACCAGTGAAGTCGAGCATGTGCTGGCCACGCAAACCCTGCTGGCGCGCAAGATGAAAAACATGCTGGTGCGCGTGGATGGGCCGCTGCCCGCAGGCTGCCGCGCCAAGGACATCGCGCTGGCCATCATCGGCAGGATCGGCACCGCAGGCGGCACGGGCTACACCCTCGAGTTTGCGGGCAGCACCATCGCCGCGCTCAGCATGGAAGGCCGCATGACGCTGTGCAATATGGCCATCGAGGCCGGCGCGCGCACCGGCCTGGTGGCGGTGGACGACACGACGATCGACTATGTGCGCGGCCGTCCCTTCGCCCCCACCGGCGTGGCCTGGGACAGGGCGGTGCAATACTGGCGCGGCCTGCATTCCGATGCCGACGCGAAGTTCGACCGCGTGGTCACGCTCGATGCGCGCGAACTCGTGCCGCAGGTCACCTGGGGCACTTCGCCGGAAATGGTGCTGCCGATCGACGCCCGCGTGCCCGATCCCGACAAAGAGAAAGACGCCAGCAAGCGCGCGGCGATGGAACGCGCGCTCACCTATATGGGCCTGGAGCCGAACAAGGCCATTGCCGATATCCGCATCGACAAGGTGTTCATCGGTTCCTGCACCAACTCGCGCATCGAAGACCTGCGCGACGCCGCGCAAGTGGTTGCCGGGCGGCGTATCGCGGCGAATGTGCGGCAGGCGCTGGTGGTGCCGGGCTCGGGGCTGGTGAAGGCGCAGGCCGAGGCCGAGGGGCTGGACAGGATATTCAAGGCCGCCGGTTTCGAATGGCGCGAGCCCGGCTGTTCCATGTGTCTGGCGATGAACGCCGACCGCCTGGAGCCGGGTGAGCGCTGCGCCTCCACGTCCAATCGCAACTTCGAAGGTCGGCAGGGGGCGGGCGGGCGGACTCATCTGGTGAGTCCGGCAATGGCTGCGGCTGCGGCGATTGCCGGGCATTTTGTCGACGTGCGCAAACTGTGAAGAACCACTCCATCTTTTTCAGGAGATCGAAATGAAACCATTGCTTTCCCTTCTTCTGCTCGCCGCCACGCTGCTGTCGCTGAGCGCCTGCAATACCGTGGCGGGCGTGGGCCAGGACCTCAAGGCGGGCGGCCAGGCCATCACCAACGCGGCCGACAAGTCGAAATAACCCCCCATCGCCGCGGCAACGCGCAAAGACACCATGGAAAAATTCATCGTCCACAAGGGACTGGTCGCGCCGATGGATCGCGACAACGTCGACACCGATGCCATCATTCCCAAGCAGTTCCTGAAGTCGATCCGGCGCAGCGGCTTCGGCCCGAATCTGTTCGACGAGTGGCGCTACCTCGACCACGGCGAGCCGGGGCAGGACCCGTCCTCGCGCAAGCCCAACCCCGACTTCGCGCTCAACCAGCCGCGCTATCAGGGCGCGAGCGTCCTGCTGACGCGCGACAACTTCGGCTGCGGTTCCTCACGCGAGCATGCGCCCTGGGCGCTGCAGCAATACGGCTTTCGCGCCCTGATCGCCAGCAGCTACGCCGACATCTTCTACAACAACTGCTTCAAGAACGGACTGCTGCCGATCGTTTTGTCCAAGGCGCAGGTGGCGCGGCTGTTCGACGAACTCTATGGTTTCGTCGGCTACACGCTCACCATCGACCTGCCGCGGCAGGTGGTGGTCAAGCCCGATGGCAGCGAGCTGGCCTTCGAGGTGGGCGAATTCCGCAAGCACTGCCTGATCAACGGGCTCGACGACATCGGCCTGACGCTCTCGCATGAGCAGGAGATCCGCGCTTTCGAGGCCGAGCGCCTGACGCGCATGCCCTGGCTCGATAACCGCATCCTTTGACCCGCACGTTGAATCCGCGTTTAACCCGCCTTCGATCCACGTTCGATCCACGCTCAACCCCAATTTCACTCATGAAAATCGCCGTATTGCCCGGAGACGGTATCGGGCCTGAAATCATTGCCGAAGCCGTCAAGGTGCTGCGGCGCATCGCGCAGGATGGGTTCGACTTCACCTTCGAGTTTGCGCCTGTGGGCGGCGCGGCCTATGCCGACAGCGGCCATCCGCTGCCCGAGGCCACGCTGAATCTGGCCAGGTCGGCCGACGCGGTGCTGTTCGGTGCCGTGGGCGACTGGAAGTACGACACCCTGGAGCGCCACCTGCGCCCCGAGCAAGCCATTCTGGGCTTGCGCAAGAACCTGGGCCTGTTCGCCAATCTGCGACCGGCCATCCTCTACGCCGAACTGGCCGATGCCTCCAGCCTGAAGCCCGAAGTGGTTTCGGGCCTGGACATCCTCATCGTGCGCGAGCTGACCGGCGACATTTACTTCGGCCAGCCGCGCGGACGCCGCACCGCGCCCGACGGCGCCTTCGCCGGCCAGCCCGAAGCCTTCGACACCATGCGCTACAGCCGTCCGGAAATCGAGCGCATCGCGCATGTCGCCTTCAAGGCGGCGCAGGGGCGCAACAAGCGTCTGACCAGCGTGGACAAGGCCAATGTGCTGGAGACCTTCCAGTTCTGGAAAGATGTGGTCACCGAAGTCGGCCAGCAGTACCCCGACGTGCAGCTCGACCACATGTATGTGGACAATGCCGCGATGCAGCTCGTCAAGGCGCCGAAAAAGTTCGACGTCATCGTCACCGGCAATCTGTTCGGCGACATCCTCAGCGACGAGGCGTCGATGCTCACCGGCTCCATCGGCATGCTGCCTTCGGCCTCGCTCAACGAAAAGGGACAGGGGCTATACGAACCGAGCCACGGCAGCGCGCCCGATATCGCCGGTCAGGGCATCGCCAATCCGCTGGCGACCATCCTGAGCGCGGCCATGATGTTGCGGCATTCGCTGGGGCTGGCGGAGCAGGCCGACCGCATCGAGACCGCAGTGCAAAAGGCGCTGGCGCAGGGTCTGCGCACGCCCGACATCCACGCACCCGGCACGCAGAGGGTCGGCACCGCGCAAATGGGCGACGCGGTGGTCGCCGCTTTAGGTTGAGCGCGACGAATCAAAACAACACGCAACGGAACGGACGATGGCGACGACTTTGGTGGGCTTGGTGGGATGGCGCGGCATGGTGGGCTCGGTGCTGATGCAACGCATGCGCGAAGAGGGCGATTTCGACCTGATCGAACCGCTGTTTTTCAGCACCAGCAACGCGGGCGGCAAGGCCCCGGCGGAAGCGAAAAACGAAACCACGCTGCAGGATGCGCATGATCTGGAGCAACTGCGCCGCTGCGACATCATCGTCACCGCGCAGGGCGGCGACTACACCACGGCGGTGTTCGACAAGCTGCGCGCTTCCGGCTGGAGGGGCCACTGGATCGACGCCGCTTCCACGCTGCGCATGCGCGACGACTGCGTCATCATTCTCGACCCGGTCAACCGTCCGGTCATCGATGCCGCGCTGGCCAAGGGCGGGGTCAACTGGATCGGCGGCAACTGCACCGTGAGCTGCATGCTCATGGGCGTGGGCGCGCTTTACAAGGCCGGTCTGGTGGAATGGATGACCAGCATGACCTATCAGGCGGCGTCGGGCGGCGGCGCGCAGCACATGCGTGAACTGCTCACGCAGTTCGGGATTCTGGGCGCTGCGGTCAAGCCGCTGCTCGACGACCCGGCCTCGGCCATCCTGGCCATCGACCGCGACGTGCTGGCGCAGCAAAAGGCGCTCGACGCTGCCCAGACCCAGCACTTCGGCGTGCCGCTGGCCGGCAGCCTGATTCCCTGGATCGACAAGGATCTGGGCCACGGCGTGTCGCGCGAGGAGTGGAAGGGCGGCGCCGAGACCAACAAAATCCTCGGGCTGGGGGCCGGGTTCGATTCGCCCGCGGTGCCGGTCGATGGGTTTTGCGTGCGCGTCGGCGCCATGCGCTGCCACAGCCAGGCGCTGACCTTCAAGCTCAAGAAAGATGTGCCGCTCGACGAAATCGAAGGCATGATCGCTGCCGACAACGACTGGGTGCGGGTGGTGCCCAATGAGCGCGAAGCCACCCTGCAGCAGCTCACCCCGGTGGCGGTGACCGGGACGATGCATATTCCGGTCGGCCGCATCCGCAAGCTGGCGATGGGGTCGCAGTATCTGGGCGCATTCACCGTGGGCGATCAATTGCTGTGGGGAGCGGCCGAGCCGCTGCGCCGCATGCTGCGCATCCTGCTCGAGCGTCATTGACCGCCGGTTTCCCACGGCCAGCCAGCCGAAATCGCCGGAATGCCACAGTTGCTGGGGTTCGGCCCGCCTGTCTGGGTGCATCAACTTGTCAGCCTAATTTGTTGATGATATGGTGAAATTTGACGCAATTCGATTCTCCGCCGCAGAGAAATTTGCGCTTTCGACATGATCAAAAATTGGGGGGCAGCCGACATGCTGCGACAGAACACTCGACGCCTGGCACTGGCCATCGCCTTGGGCGCCACCGCGGGCCAGGCCTATGCATTCGGTCTGGGGGGCATCAAGGTGCAGTCGGCCTTGGGCCAGCCCCTGAGGGCGGAAATCGACATCACCCAGATCAGCGCCGACGAGGCGTCCTCGCTGCGGGTAGGCGTCGCGCCGCCCGATGCGTTCCAGGCTGCCAGGCTGCATTACAGCAGTGCGCTCTCTGGCGTGCAGATCAAGCTCGAACGCAGCCCCGATGGGCGCGCCTATCTGCGCGTCACGTCCAACAGCCCGATCAACGAACCCTTTCTCGATCTGCTGATCCGCGCGCAATGGGCCAACGGCCAGTTGAGCCGCGACTACACCCTGCTGCTCGATCCGCCGGACTTCCAGAGCACCCCGAGCCCGACCCAGGTGCCGGTGCAGACGGCAGCGCCATCGCCTGCGTCGGCCATGCCTGCCGTCCCCTCCATCCCCTCCGCGCCCCCGGCTGCGGTCGCCCCGGCGATGCCTGTCGCCCCGGCGCTGCAAACGCCGACGCCTTCGGTTGCGGCGAAAGAATCGCCCGCCAGGCCCTCCGTGGCTGAGGGCCGATATGTGGTCAAGCGCGGTGACACTCTAAGCAAAATCGCCCTCGCTTCGGGCGTGCAGTCCGTCTCGCTCGACCAGATGCTCACCGCCATCTATCGCGCCAACCAGTCGGCCTTCATCGACGACAACATCAATCTGGTCAAGGCCGGCAGTGTGCTGACCATCCCGTCCGCCGAACAGGCGCAAGCCGTGCCTCGGGCCGAAGCACGGCGTTTCGTCGTGGCGCAGAGCGAGAGTTTCAACGCCTATCGCCGCAGACTGGCGGAAATGGGCGGGCAGGTCAAGCCGCAGTCGCAGCGCGAGGTGTCGGGCAAGGTCCAGGCCCAGGTTCAAGAGCCTGCCGCAGCAGGCGCGCAGGCTGAAAGCAAGCTCAAATTGAGCAAGGCCGAGGTGGCTGGCAAGCAGCAGGCGCAGCAGATCGCCGACAAGCAGCAGGAAGCGCTCGACGAACAGAAGATCAAGCAGTTGCAGAAGAACGTCGACGAGCTCGCTGCACTGTCCAAGCAGGCGCAGACCGTCGCGGCGGCCAAGCCGCAAGCCGCTGCGCCTGCGGTAACCGTTGCTGCGACGGCGAGCAAGGCCGCCGCAGCGCTCGCCGTGCCGGCGAAAAGCCCGCTTCCCGCCTCGGCGCCCGCCGCAGCATCGCAGCCGGCCGCAACGTCAAGCGCGGCGCAGGCCCGCGCGGCGGCTTCGGCCGCAGCCACGGCCTCGGCAGCCAAACCCGCGTCGGCGCCCCGTTCTGCTTCGGCCCCGGCGCCTGCGCCTGTGGCCAAGCCTGAAGCGCCCAAGGTTGCCAAGCCCGCTCCGGTGGAGCAGCAGAGCTTTTTTAGCAGTCTGCTGTCCAACCCCTTGCTGTTGCCCGCAGGCGGTGCATTGCTGATTCTGCTGTTGCTGCTCGCCTGGATGTCGCAGCGCAAAAAGGCGGCCAAGTCGCAGCGCGACGTGTCGGTGTTCGACAGCCGCATGAGCGTGGCCGACAGCTTTTTTGGCGGCACCGGGGGCGAGCGCGTCGATACGCGCAACGGTAATATGAGCTCCGCCTTCTCCTCCAGCCAGCTCGACACCAATGATGTCGATCCCGTGGCCGAGGCCGACGTGTACCTTGCTTACGGCCGCGATCTGCAGGCCGAGGAAATTCTCAAGGAGGCCGTCAAGGCCAACCCCGACCGTCTGGCGGCGCGGCTCAAACTGCTGGAAATCTATGCCAAGCGCAAGGATGCGCGCTCCTTCGAAGTCGGCGCCGCGGAACTGTTTGCGCTGACCCAGGGCGCGGGCGAAGACTGGAAGCGCGCCCAGGATCTCGGCCGCACCCTCGATCCGGTGAACCCCCTTTATCACAACACGGTGCTGCCCAGCACGCTGGGGCAGCCCTCGACCCTGCCGCAAACGGAGTTCCCGGCAGCCACCCCCACCGCGTTGGCGGCCTTGACCCCGCAAACCCTGCCCAGCACCGAAATGCTCTCCGGCGTGGAAACCGCCGCGGCCAAGACGCCGTTGCCCGAGCATCTGGACCTCGATCTGAGCCTGCCGATGGGTGAGCCCGCTCCGACCGGCGCGCCGACGCCCCTGGCCAAGGCGGCCCCGCCAGAGATCGAGGCTCCCGCAGTGCCTGCCGCGGCGCGGACAGAGCCCGGAAAACCGGAAGATGCAGACTTCCTCATGTCCAGCGGCCTTGATTTCCATGTGCCGTCCGATTTTGGCGCGCCCGCCTCGACGTTGGGGGCAGACGCCGAGTCCGCTAAGGCCGGAAAGGCCGCCGAGACGTCCGTTCATGGCAACGCGCTCGACTTCGACCTGAGCAGCATTTCTCTGCAGGAGGTCGAAGCCAGGTCACCCGCAGAGCCGCATGCCGAGCTGCCCAGGATCGAGCCGCAGTTCAGCGAGTCCATGCCCTCGCTCGATCTGCGCCTCGAACTCGCCGCCGAGAGCCTGGCCATCGGCGATGACGAGTCGGCGCGCAACCTGCTGGGCGAAGTCATTGCCGAAGGTGACACGCAGCTCAAGCAGCGCGCGCAGGACATGCTCGACAAGATTGGCCACTGATTCATCTTGTCCACAGCCCGGGGCCCGGGTCGCGCTGGGTCTGTGTTACAGCGGCACGTCCTACTGCGGCTGGCAGAGTCAGCCCGGCGGCTGTGGCGTGCAGGATCATCTCGAGAGCGCGCTCGCGCAGTTTCTGGGCTGCCCGACCCGTACCGTTTGCGCCGGGCGCACCGATGCCGGGGTACATGCGCTCGGTCAGGTGGTGCATTTCGATGTCCCCCTGCAGCGCGAGCCCTCATCCTGGGTGCGCGGGGTCAATGCCTTCCTGCCCCGAGACATCGCGGTGCAATGGGCGCGAACCGATCTCCCCACGACATTCGACGCCCGCCGCAGTGCCTATCAGCGCCGGTATCGCTACGTCCTGCGCAACCATCCCGTGCGCCCGGCGCTCGATCATGCGCGGGTGGGCTGGACTCATCGCCCGGTCGATCTCGACCGTTTGCGCGCCGCGGCGCAGTGCCTGCTCGGCGAGCACGATTTCAGCGCGTTTCGCTCCAGCGAGTGTCAGGCGCACAGCCCCGTCAAGACCGTGCAGGCGATCGACATCTGGCGCGAGGGCGACTACTTGATATTCGACCTGCGCGCCAATGCGTTCCTGCACCACATGGTGCGCAATATCGTGGGCAGTTTGCTGGCCGTGGGCAATGGCTCCAAACCGGTGTCCTGGCTTGCCGAGGTGCTGAACAACCGCGACCGCCGCCTGGCGGCGCCGACCTTCATGGCCGACGGGCTTTATTTCATCGGGCCGGATTACCCGGCAGAATTCAACCTTCCCCCGACTCCCACCCGGATCGGCCTGCTGATCTGATGACCCATGTCCGACACCCCGCTATCGCTGCCCTCGCACTCCCGAACCCGCGTCAAGATCTGCGGCATCACGCGGGTGGAAGACGCGCAGGCCGCCGCACAGGCCGGCGCGGATGCCATCGGCCTGGTGTTCTATCCGCCCAGTCCGCGCAACGTCGGCGTGGCGCAGGCGCGCGAGATTGCGCTCAGCCTGCCGCCTTTCGTTTCGGTCGTCGCGCTGTTCGTGAATGCCGCGCCGCAGCGGGTGGAGGAGGTGATCGACGCGGTGCGGCCCGCGCTGCTGCAGTTTCACGGCGATGAAACGCCCGAAGACTGCACCCGCTATCGCCACCCCTACCTTCGCGCCGCGCGCATGCGCGAGGGGCTGGATTTGTTAGACTTCAGCTCTCGTTTTTCCACATCACACGCCCTCGTTCTGGACGCCTTTGTGCCGGAATATGGCGGCGGCGGCGAGGTCTTCGATTGGTCATGCATTCCCGCAAACGTCGCGCATCCCCTCGTTTTGTCTGGTGGGTTGCATGCTGCAAATGTGACGCAGGCCATTCGGCAGGTGCGACCTTGGGCGATTGACGTCAGTTCCGGCGTCGAGGCGTCCAAGGGCATCAAGAGCGCGCAGCGCATCGCCGAGTTCATCGCCGCGGTTCGCGCTGCGGACCTGTAGATCGCGCCCGGGCACATCTTCTGCCCGGCGCCAGACGAGATCCCACCATGTTTGACTATGCCTATCCCGACGCCAGCGGCCACTTTGGCCCCTACGGCGGCAGCTTCATCGCCGAAACCCTGAGCCATGCGCTGGAAGAACTCCAGGCGGCTTACGATCATTACAAGAACGACCCGGACTTCCTCGCCGAATTCCGCTACGAGCTCAAGCACTACGTCGGCCGCCCCAGTCCGGTGTATCACGCTGCGCGGCTGAGCGACAGACTCGGCGGCGCGCGCATCTACCTCAAGCGCGAGGACCTCAACCACACCGGCGCGCACAAGATCAACAACACCATCGGCCAGGCCATGCTGGCCCGGCGCATGGGCAAGCCGCGCGTCATCGCCGAAACCGGCGCCGGGCAGCACGGCGTGGCCACGGCCACCATTGCCGCGCGGTATGGCATGGAATGCGTGGTGTACATGGGCAGCGAGGATGTCAGGCGCCAGTCACCCAACGTCTATCGCATGAATCTGCTGGGCGCGCGCGTGGTGCCGGTGGAGTCGGGCAGCAGGACGCTCAAGGATGCGCTCAACGAGGCGCTGCGCGACTGGGTGACGCATGTGGAGAACACCTTCTACATCATCGGCACCGTCGCCGGGCCGCATCCCTACCCGCAGATGGTGCGCGATTTCCAGCGCGTCATCGGCGATGAATGCCTGCAGCAGATGCCCGAGATGACCGGGGGGCGGCAGCCCGATGTGATCGTCGCCGCCGTGGGCGGGGGCAGCAATGCCATGGGCATCTTCTATCCCTACATCCCGCATGAATCGGTGCGGCTCATCGGCGTCGAAGCCGCCGGGCTGGGGCTGGAAACGGGCCGGCATGCCGCCTCGATCTCCGCAGGCACCCCAGGTGTGCTGCACGGCAACCGCACCTATCTGCTGCAGGACGCCAACGGCCAGATCATGCAGACGCATTCGGTGTCGGCCGGGCTCGACTACCCCGGCGTCGGCCCCGAACACGCCTGGCTCCATGACATCGGGCGCGCCGAGTACGTCGGCATCACCGATGACGAGGCGCTGGCCGCCTTCCATGAACTGTGCCGCATCGAAGGCATCATCCCGGCGCTGGAATCCAGCCACGCGCTGGCGCATGCCATCAAGCTGGCGCCGCAAATGCGCCCAGACCAGATCATCCTGGTCAATCTATCGGGGCGGGGCGACAAGGACATCAACACCGTGGCCGAGCGCGAGGGCGTGAACTTCGACACCCTGTTCGCCCGCCAGCCCGGAGCCGCAAAATGAAACAGCCCCCTGACTCGCTGCGCTCATCTCCCCCCGAGGGGGTGTCGGTTCCTTCGGGGCGGCCGCGCGGAACCGACCTGAACCGCATCGACCAACGCTTCGCCCAGCTTCGCGCCCAGGGCCGCAAGGCGCTTATTCCCTACATCGCCGCAGGCGATCCCGCGCCTGCGGTCACCGTCGAGGTGATGCACGCGCTGGTGCAGGGCGGCGCCGACGTGATCGAACTCGGCGTGCCGTTTTCCGACCCGATGGCCGACGGGCCGGTGATCCAGCGCGCCACCGAGCGCGCCATCGCCCAGGGGGTCGGCCTGCCGCAGACGCTCGATTTCGTGCGCGATTTTCGCCAGGCCGATGCCGTTACTCCCGTGGTGCTGATGGGCTACGCCAATCCGGTGGAGCGTTTCGGCGTGGATTCCTTTGTCGCCGCCGCCAGGACCGCCGGTGTCGATGGCGTGCTCATCGTCGACTATCCGCCCGCGGAAAGCGAGGCCTTCGCCGCGGCGCTCAAGGCCGCGGACATTGCCCCGATCTTTCTGCTCGCCCCCACCAGCACCGACGCGCGCATGGCCGATGTGGGCCGTATCGCCAGCGGCTATGTGTATTACGTCTCGCTCAAGGGCGTGACGGGCGCGGGCCATCTCGACACTTCAGCCGTGGCCGCCATGCTGCCCCGCATCCGCGCCCAGGTGAGCGTGCCCGTGGGAGTAGGATTTGGCATTCGCGACGCGCAGACCGCGCGTGCGATCGGCCAGTTGGCCGATGCCGTGGTCATCGGTTCACGTCTGATCGAACTGATGGAGGCGCAGCCCGCGGAACGAGCTGCGGACATTGCGCGCGGCTTCATCCAGGACATTCGCCAGGCGCTAGACGCTTGAGGCTTCAGGAGAAACAGACATGAGTTGGCTGGAAAAGCTCCTCCCTCCCAAGATTCAACAGACCAGCCCGCAGGACCGGCGCCAGGTGCCCGAAGGTCTGTGGGTCAAGTGCCCGTCGTGTGAAACGGTGCTTTACAAATCGGATCTGGAGATCAACCAGAACGTCTGCCCGAAGTGCGGCCACCACATGCGCATCGGTGCGCGCGCGCGGATCGATGCGCTGCTCGATCCCGAAGGCCGGTTCGAGATCGGCCAGGAAGTCCTGCCCGTCGATGCGCTGAAATTCAAGGACAGCCGCAAGTATCCCGACCGTCTCAAGGAGGCGCTGGAAAACACGCAGGAGACCGATGCGCTGGTCGTCATGGGCGGCGCCATTCAGACGCTGCCGGTGGTGGTGGCCTGCTTCGAGTTCGAGTTCATGGGCGGGTCGATGGGCTCGGTGGTGGGCGAGCGCTTCGTGCGCGGGGTGCGCACGGCCATCGAACAGAAAGTGCCCTTCATCTGCTTTACCGCCACGGGCGGCGCGCGCATGCAGGAAGGGCTGCTCAGCCTGATGCAGATGGCCAAGACCAACGCGGCGCTCACCCAGCTTTCCGCGGCCGGGCTGCCTTTCATCAGCGTGCTCACCGACCCGACCATGGGCGGGGTGTCGGCCAGCTTCGCCTTCATCGGTGATGTCGTGCTCGCCGAGCCCAAGGCGCTGATCGGTTTCGCCGGTCCGCGGGTGATCGAGAACACCGTGCGCGAAAAGCTGCCCGAGGGCTTTCAGCGCGCCGAATTCCTGCTGCACAAGGGTGCGATCGACCGCATCGTCGATCGCCGCGAACTGCGCCGCGAACTGGCGCAGATGCTGGCCATGCTGTTGCGTCAGCCGACCGACGCCATCGCTTCCTGATTTCCTCGACTTACCCGTCGCGCGCGACTGCGGCGGCGGGCGTTGCGTATGCCCCCGATACCCCAAACCCTGGACGGCTGGCTGGCCCATGCCGAGTCGCTCCACGCCCGCGTCATCGACATGGGGCTCGAACGGGTGCAGGCGGTGCGCGAGGTCATGCGCTTGTCGTTCGCCTGCCCGGTCGTCACCGTGGCCGGGACCAACGGCAAGGGATCGACCTGCGCGATGCTCGAAGCCATCCTGCTGGCCGCGGGGTATCGCGTGGGCGTTTACACCTCGCCGCATCTGGTGCATTTCGAGGAACGCTGCCGCATTGCGGGTCAGAGCGTGAAAGCGCAGGATCTGCTGCCGCATTTCGCGGCGGTCGAACGAGCCCGGTTGGCGGCAGGCGAGGGCGGCGCGGCAGTGAGTCTGAGCTATTTCGAGTTCACCACCCTGGCCATCCTGTCGCTGCTCGCGGCGCAACGACTCGATGCGGTCATTCTCGAAGTCGGCCTGGGCGGGCGGCTCGACGCGGTCAACGTCATCGACACCGACTGCGCCATTCTCACCAGCATCGATCTCGATCACATGGCGTTTCTCGGCCCGGACCGGGAGTCCATCGGCCGCGAAAAGGCGGGCATCATGCGGCGGGCCAAACCGGCCATCGTCAGCGATCCGCAGGCGCCGGCATCGGTGCTGGCCCACGTGCAGGGCATCGGTGCCGATCTCTGGCTGGCGGGGCGAGACTTTCATTACACCCATCTGCCGCAGCAATGGGGCTGGCAGGGACGTGCGCAGCGCCGGCACAGCCTGGCCTTTCCGGCCCTGCGCGGCGCCAATCAGTTGCTCAACGCCAGCGGCGTGCTCGCGGCGCTGGAGGCCTTGCAAAGGGTTTTGCCGGTGGCTGCGCAGGCGGTGCGCGAGGGGTTTGCCCGCGCCGAGCTGCCCGGACGCTTCCAGGTGCTCGCCGGGCAGCCCACGCTGGTGCTCGATGTCGGTCACAACCCGCATGCCATCGCCGTGCTGGCGGAGAACCTCGACAGCATGGGCTACTTTCCCGTCACCCACGCGGTGTTCGGCGCCTTGGCCGACAAGGACATTCCCGGCATGCTGCGCCGCATGCTGCCGCTGATCGATGTCTGGCATCTGTGCGATCTGCCGACGCCGCGCGCCGCAGACGCCAAGGAGATGGCAGCCCACCTGCGCGTCTTGAAGCCGCAAGCCCGCATCGTGCTGCACGCCGACCCGTTGCAGGCGTTGCGGGCGGCGGCTGCCGAGGTCGAGCTGACCGATAGAATCGTGGTGTTCGGCTCCTTCTACACCGTGGGCGGTGTGATGCAGCAGGGGCTGCCCCGACTTCATGGCAAGCATCTCGATTCCTCACCGCAATGACCTTCGGCGCTTCCCGCAATTCCGCCCGTCGCTCCCCGAGAGGCGATGACTCCGACGCGCAAAGCCAGGACGCGCTGCGCGCGCGCGCGCGCAGGCGCCTGATCGGTGCCGTGGCGCTGGTGCTGGCCGGGGTGATCGTGTTCCCGCTGGTGTTCGACTCCAGGCCCAGGCCGGTGCCGTCGAACATCGAACTCGATATTCCGTCGCAGAACAAGGCGCCGGGCCTGACCGTACCCGCTTCTGCGCCCATGCTGCCCGCAGCGTCGAGCGTGGCCGTGCCGACGGGCGAGCGTGCGGCCGTGGCGCATGCCGCGAGCGCTGCGGCTGCGGCTTCCCAATCTGCTCCGCCCGCACCCGCGCCCGCGCCGCAGGCGGTCTCGAAGCCCGCGCCCCAGCCGACACCGGCAGCACCCAAGCCCGGCGCCTTGCAACAGGTGCAGCCGGTCGTCACCCGGCCCGCGCCCAAGCCGCCAACCCCCACGCCGGATCAGGCCCGGCAACTCGCCAGTGCGCGCCAGGCCCTTGCTGCGCTCGAAGGCAAATCGCCTGACCAGATTTCCCTCGCCCAGGCCGAGGCCGCGCTGGCGAGCAAACCCCACGCGCCGCAGGAAGATGCGGCCCCCTCGAAGGCCCGCTATGTGGTCCAGGCCGGCGCGTTTGCCGACGCGCATGCGGCCCAGTCGGTGCGCACCCGGATCGAAAAGGCCGGATTCAAGACCTACACCCAGGTGGTCGATACCGCGCAAGGCAAGCGCATCCGGGTGAGGGTTGGCCCGTTCACCACCCGCGACGAGGCCGATCGCGTGTTGCGCAAGCTGCAGGCGCTGGGTCTGAGCGGCGCGGTGCTGGCGCTGTGAGTCCGCTGGACTGGTTTCTGCTGGTGGTGATGGGGCTGAGTGTGCTGATCAGTCTGTTGCGCGGTGCGGTCTATGAAATCGTCACCCTGCTGGGCTGGATCGCAGGCGTCTGGTTCGCGGCGCATTTCGCGCCCAGTCTGGGTGCAAGGTATTTGCAGGCCATCGACAATACCGACATGCGTTTGCTGGCGGCGTATGCGATGTGTTTCATCGTCGTGGTGCTGAGTGCGGGCATCCTCGCGTCGATGCTGCGCTTGCTGTTGCGGGCAAGCGGTCTGGGTATTTTCGATCGCAGCATGGGGGCGTTGATCGGTCTGGTCAAGGGCGTGGCGTTGTCCTTGCTGCTGGTCGCGCTGGCTGCGCAGACGGCGCTCTCGCACAGCGCCATGTGGAAAACCGCGGTGCTCATCCCGCCGGCGCAATCCTTGTTGCTGGCGATCCGCCCCTGGCTGCCCGCAGCTTTCGTGGTCCACTTGCCGCAAGGTGAAGTGCACGGTTTTTCCCCCGTTTCCTGAAAGAACCTCTCCATGTGCGGCGTCGTCGGTGTCATCTCGCAGCAACCCGTGAACCAGCTCCTGTACGACGCGCTGCTGCTGCTGCAGCATCGCGGGCAGGATGCTGCGGGCATCGTCACCGGTTCGGGATCCAAGCTCTACATGCACAAGGCGCGCGGCATGGTGCGCGATGTGTTTCGCACGCGCAATATGCGCGCATTGCCGGGGAATTACGGCATCGGACAGGTGCGCTATCCCACCGCGGGCAATGCGGAAAGCGAGGAAGAGGCGCAGCCGTTCTACGTCAACGCGCCCTTCGGTCTGGTGCTGGCGCACAACGGCAATCTGATCAACGCTGTGGCGCTCAAGCGCGAGTTGTTCAACAACGATCATCGCCACATCAACACCGAGTCGGACACGGAAGTGCTGATCAATGTGCTGGCGCACGAGCTCGAACGCCGCACGCACGGGCTGCCGCTCTCAGGCGACGACATCTTCGCCGCGGTGCGCGCGGTGCACCAGCGTTTGCGCGGCTCGTATGCGGTGGTGGCGTTGATCGCCGGGCACGGCCTGCTGGCCTTCCGCGATCCGTTCGGCATCCGGCCGCTGTGCTATGGCACCGCGGGGGAGGGCGAGGTCATGGTGGCGAGCGAGTCGGTCGCGCTCGAAGGCACCGGCTACAGATTCGAGCGCGACATCGCGCCGGGCGAGGCGGTTTTCGTCGATCTGCAAGGCCGGTTGCGCAGCGAGCAGTGCGCCATCTCGCCGCAGCGCAATCCCTGCATTTTCGAGTACGTCTATCTCGCCCGCCCCGACTCGGTGCTCGATGGCGTGTCGGTCTACCGTGCCCGTCTGCGCATGGGCGAGACGCTGGCGCAGCGCGTGATCTCGGTGCTGCCGCCCAGCGAGATCGACGTGGTCATTCCCGTTCCCGAATCCAGCCGCCCGTCGGCCATGCAACTGGCGCACAAGATCGGACGCCCTTACCGCGAAGGTTTCGTCAAAAACCGCTATGTGGGGCGAACCTTCATCATGCCCGGACAGGCGGTGCGCAAAAAGTCGGTCAGGCAGAAGCTCAACGCCATCGGTCAGGAATTCGCCGGCCGCAACGTGCTGCTGGTGGACGACTCCATCGTGCGCGGCACCACCTCGCGCGAGATCGTGCAGATGGCGCGCGAGGCCGGTGCGCGCAAGGTGTATCTGGCGTCCGCGGCGCCGCCGGTGCGCTATCCCAATATCTACGGCATCGACATGCCCACGGCCTCGGAACTGGTGGCGCACAACCGCAGTGTCGAGGAGATCCGGCAGATCATCGGCGCCGATGTGTTGATTTACCAGGATCTCGACGCGATGAAACGGGTGATCCGCGAGATCAACCCCGGGATCAAAGAGTTCGAGGCCTCGTGTTTCGATGGTTGCTACATCGCCGGCACGCTGCCGCCTGATGAAGGCAAGAACCGGGACGACTGCGTCGCGCCCAACACGGGACGGCTCAGCCTGCAAGGGGCCCAGGAGCAGGGGCAGCCGTCATGAAGAAGGAAGATCGAGGCGACCCTGCGCTCGCGCTGGACACCCTGGCGGTACGCGAGGCCTTGCCGCGTTCGCAGTACGGCGAAAACAGCGAGGCCTTGTTCCTGACCAGCAGCTTCGTGCACCCCGATGCGGCCACTGCCGCCGCACGCTTTGCCGGGGAGCAGGAGGGTTTCGTCTATTCGCGTTTTTCCAACCCCACCGTGTCCAGCTTCGAGCAGCGGCTGGCGGCGCTCGAAGGCGCCGAAGGCTGCATGGCCACGGGCAGCGGCATGGCCGCCATCCTGTTGCTGGCAATGGCTCTGCTCAAGGCGGGCGATCAGGTGATCTGCTCGCAGGGGGTGTTCGGTTCGACGATCAATCTGTTCGGCCGCGAACTGGCGAAATTCGGCGTGGAGACCACCTTCGTCTCGCAGACCGATGTCAGTCAGTGGGCGGCGGCACTGCGTCCCAACACCCGGCTGCTGTTTGCCGAAACGCCGTCCAATCCGCTGACCGAGGTCTGCGACATCGCCGCACTGGCCGATCTGGCGCATGGCGCCGGCGCCCAACTGGCGGTGGACAACTGTTTCTGTTCACCGGCTCTGCAGCGACCGCTGGACTTCGGCGCCGACTGGGTGATTCATTCCGGCACCAAATACCTCGACGGCCAGGGGCGGGTGATCGCCGGCGCCGTGTGCGGCAGGGCCGCGACCATCCACGACAGGCTGCTTCCCGTGCAACGCACCGTGGGGCTTTCCCTTTCGCCCTTCAACGCCTGGGTGGTGCTCAAGGGCCTGGAGACCCTGGGTGTGCGCATGATGGCGCACAGCGCCGCGGCCTTGGCGATGGCGCAGTGGCTGCAGTCGCAGCCCGCCGTCGGCCGCGTGTTCTATCCCGGCCTCGATACCCACCCGCAGCATGCGCTGGCCATGCGTCAGCAGAAGACCGGCGGCGCCGTGCTGTCTTTCGAACTCAAGGCCACCGATGCGCAGCAGGCGAAGGCGCGAGCGTTCCACGTCATCGACCAAACCCGCATCTGCTCCATCACCGCCAACCTGGGCGATACCAAAACGACCATCACTCACCCGGCGACGACCACGCATGGCCGCCTGAGCGAGGCCCGGCGGCAGGCCGCGGGCATCGGCCAGGGGCTGATCCGCCTGGCCGTCGGGCTGGAGGATGTGGGCGATCTTCAGCGCGATCTGAGCCGAGGTCTGGAGACTCTGGCCTGACTGCTTTTCCCGGCCTTCCTCATTCCTGTGACTTTTTTTTCGAATTCGACGATGACCACCCAGCCGCACCGCGTCCGTACCCGCTTTGCCCCCAGCCCGACCGGATTCATGCATCTGGGCAATATCCGGTCGGCGCTTTATCCGTGGGCGTTCGCCCGCCATCACGGCGGCGACTTCATTCTGCGCATCGAAGATTCGGACACCGAACGTTCGTCCGAAGAGGCGGTGCAGGTCATCCTCCAGGCGATGGACTGGCTCGGGCTCGATTACGACGAAGGCCCGTTCTATCAGATGCAGCGCATGCCGCGTTACCGCGAAGTGCTAGATCAGTTGCGACAGGCTGGCTACGTCTACCCCTGCTATATGTCGACCGCCGAGCTCGATGCCTTGCGCGAACGCCAGCTCGCCGCCAGGCAAAAGCCCCGCTACGACGGCACCTGGCGCCCGGAGCCGGGCAAGATCCTGCCGCCCATTCCCGAAGGCGTGCAGCCGGTGTGGCGCTTCAAGACGCCGACCACCGGCGTCGTGTCCTGGCACGACTTCGTCAAAGGCCGGGTCGAGATTCGCAACGAAGAACTCGACGATCTCGTGGTCGCCCGACCCGATGGCACGCCGACCTACAACTTCTGCGTGGTGGTGGACGACATCGACATGCGCATCACCGATGTGATTCGCGGTGACGACCATGTCAACAACACGCCGCGGCAATTGCATATTTTCCACGCCCTGAACGCCAAGCCGCCGCGCTATGCCCACCTGCCCACCGTGCTCAACGAGCAGGGCGAGAAGCTGTCCAAGCGTCATGGCGCCAAGAGCGTGCTGCAGTATCGCGACGAGGGCTTTCTGCCCGATGCCGTGATCAACTACCTGGCGCGGCTGGGCTGGTCGCACGGCGATGCGGAAATTTTTTCGCGCCAGCAGTTTCTGCAATGGTTTGATCTCGACCATCTGGGCAGTTCGCCCGCCCAGTTCGACGAGGCCAAGCTGCGTTGGCTGAATGCGCATTACATCAAGCACACTCCGGCGGAGGAACTCGCAGCACTCGTGCGTCCCTTGCTGGACAAACAGGGCATCGCTCACCAGTCGCCGGATCTCGCGGCCGTCTGCGCCCTGTTGCACGACCGCGCCCAGACGCTGCTGGAATTGGCCCAGCAGACGCTGTTGTTCTATCGCCCCGCCGAGCCCGACGGCGCTGCACTCGAGCAGTATCTGAATGCGCAGGGCAAAGCGGCGGTGGCGGATTTGCGCGCCCGACTCGCAGCCCTGCACGACTGGTCGCGTGAGGCCATCGGCGCGGCCCTCAAGAACGTGCTCAAGCAACACGGCATCAAGATGCCGCAACTGGCCATGCCCGTGCGCCTCATGGTCACTGGGCGGGAGCAGACGCCCGCGGTGGACGCGGTGCTGGCGCTGCTCGGGCGGGATGTGGTGCTGCAGCGTCTGGAAAAATATCTCGGCTGATTCAGCAAGGGCGGTGGAACGGAGTGGGCGCTGGAGCTTACTTTCGGTTATAATGATTGAGTGTTTAACGGGGCCAAATTTTCTGTTGCATGTGGTATGCGGCAGACAGTATTGCCCCACAGTTCCATCAGAGGGGTAAACGTGGCAAAAGCGACGACCACAGGCAAAACCAACGGTGTTGAACTCAAAGAGTCAAACTCCCCCACCTTGACAAAATCAGCAGATCCCTGGGATTTGATGATGCAGAACGCGGAGGAAGTGGCTTCCACATTTCGCAAGCGGCCACAGGTGAAGGTCTCTTCACCCTGGCGTGAAGGGTTCGGCAGACCGCTCTCCCAGCGATCCCGTGAAATTTACGAGCACATCACGGCCAACAAAACCCGGCTGAAGCAAAAATAAGCGATTTTTGAAGTTTTGCACTTTTTGCTAGATTTTTCCAACAAAAAGCGCCTGCAGTGACCTTGCAGGCGCTTTTTGTTTGTGCGCTACCCATGTGACGCACATCGGATTCAGACCCGACCGCCTCGGCTGGCTTCGAGCGCCAGTGCCTTGGCGCATTCCCCCACCAGTTCCGGGCCACGGTAGATCAGGCCGGTGTAGAGCTGAACCAGATCGGCGCCTGCGCGGAGTTTGTCGACGGCATCCGCTCCGCTCAAAATGCCGCCGACACCGATGATCGGCATCTTGCGGCCCAGACGCTGGCGCAGGCGCGCGATCACCCGGGTCGAGGCCGCACGCAGCGGCGCGCCGCTCAGTCCGCCCGCCTCCTGCGCATGCGCCAATCCGGCCACGCCTTCGCGGGAAAGGGTGGTGTTCGTCGCGATCACCCCATCGAGCCCATGGGCCAGCACCTGGTCGGCGATGACATCGATGTCAGCATCGTCCAGGTCGGGCGCGATTTTCAGCAGCATGGGCACATGACGACTGTGTTGCTGGCGCAGGCGTTCGCGGGTCTCGGCAAGGCCCTGCAGCAAACCCTGCAGCGCAGCATCGGCTTGCAACTGGCGAAGGTTGCGGGTGTTGGGCGAGGAAACATTGATGCTGACGTAATCGGCCTGCGTATACACGGCTTCCAGCCCCAGACGGTAGTCATCGAGCGCGTGCTCGACCGGGGTGCTGGCATTCTTGCCGATGTTCAGGCCGATGGGCACAGGGCGATGGCTGCGGCGCACATGGCGCAAAAAGGCGTCCAGCCCGGCATTGTTGAAACCCATGCGATTGATCAGCGCCTGCGCCTGCGGCAGCCGGAACATGCGCGGCTTGGGGTTGCCGGGCTGGGCGCGCGGGGTCACGGTGCCGACTTCGACAAAACCGAAACCCATGGCCGCAAGGGCGTCGATGGCCTCGCCATTCTTGTCCAGCCCCGCAGCCAGACCGACGCGATTGGCGAAACGCAGGCCCAGCAGTTCCACCGGATCGTGCACCGGCGCATGGGCGTAGAGAATCGAAAGCCCGGCGGAATGTGCCATGCGAATGCCGCTTAGCGTGAGGTGATGCGCCCATTCAGGATTGAGGCGGAACAAAATCGGGCGAATCAGGGAGTAGGAGAGCGGCATGGAGGGCAGACGAGGTCGCTGCAAGCCGGGTGGCGCAGCGATAATGAGGTCTGACATTTTTAGTGAATACCCGACATGACGCAAGACGAACTCAAACAGCAGGTCGCCGCGGCGGCGCTTACCCAGGTGCCGCAAGGCGAAATCATCGGGGTCGGCACCGGCTCGACGGTGAATTTTTTCATCGACGCGCTGGCGGGCATGAAACACCGGATCAAGGGCGCCGTGTCGAGCTCCGAGCGCTCCACCGAGCGCCTGCGCGCGCACGGCATCACGGTGTATGACCTCAATGAAGTGGCGCAGCTTTCGGTTTATGTCGATGGCGCCGACGAAATCGACCCCACTGGTGCGATGATCAAAGGCGGCGGCGGCGCCCTCACGCGCGAAAAGATCATCGCCGAAGCCGCGGAGCGCTTCATCTGCATCGTCGATCAGAGCAAGCTGGTGCCGGTGCTGGGCAAATTCCCCCTGCCGGTCGAAGTGGTGCCGATGGCGCGGGAACTGGTGGCGCGCCGGTTGCGCGCCCTGGGTGGCGATCCGCGCGTGCGCGCGGGCTATATCACCGACAACGGTAACCTGATTCTCGATGTGCACGGTCTTGCCATTGCGCAGCCGCGCGAATTGGAAACCCAGGTGAATCAGATTCCGGGCGTGGTGACCGTGGGCCTGTTTGCGCTGCGCGCTGCGAATGTCGCCCTGATCGGCACGGCCGAAGGCGTGCAGCGGCGTGATTTTGTCTGAAATACGGAAGGCGTTCCGGTCAGAACTGAAAGCCCTTGGGGGCGTTCGGGTTCGGCGGCGGGAGCACCGAAGGTTCGGTCGGCGCGCGCTTTGTTTCGGGTGCTGACGCTTTCTTGGCTGGGGCGGGCGCCAGCGCTGCAGGCTGCGGGCGCACATAGCCGCGCGGCAGCTCGCTCTTCTTCGGATAGCCTGCCGCATCGAGCGCGATGTCCCAGTTGCTGGAACTGAAACCGGTGTTCAGCTTGGTGCTGCCGATGATGAGCAGCGGGAGTTGGTCGCTGCCGTTCGACAGGGTTTTGTACGCCTTGATGTCGGCATGGGTGGTGATGGTTTTTTCGGCGAAGGGAATGCCGCGCTGAATCAGGTAGTCGCGCGCGGCATCGCAGGCCTCGCACTGGGGTGCGGTGTAGAGCGTGACCGGGTATTTGCGCGCCGCTTCACGCAGCGCGGCAGGGAAACCGGCAAAACGATCGGGCGCAGCGCTGTTGCCCGCTGACAGTGATTGCACGGCCTTGCCCTGGGTGTTGCTGGGGGGCACGTCGCTGAAGGTGACCGAGCCGTCCGGGCCGACGATCTTGTAGATCGCCCAGGCGGGTGTGCCTGCCGCCAGAGTGGACGCCAGTGCGGCGGAAAACGCGAGGGCGTGGCGCAAGGGTCGTTTGGTCAGTCGTTTCATCGGTCTGTGCAGCATAGGGCGATATTTTTGCAAGTGTGCCATGACAGCGCCGAAGCCAGGTGTCGGGCGCAGTGTTTTCGCCACAGACGCCGCGGAGCTTGGTGCTGCACTGCCATGGTGAACCGCATCAGGCTGCTGCGGTTTCGGCTGTCATGCCGCTGTGGCGCAGCAGGGCGTCGATGCGCGGTTCGCGGCCACGGAAGGCCTTGAACGAATCGATGGCATCGCGGCTGCCGCCCACGGCGAGAATGGCCTGCTGATAGCGCTGGCCTACTTCGGGGTTGAGCGGGCCTTCCTCTTCGAAGCGCTCATAGGCGTCGGCCGACAGCACCTCGGCCCATTTGTAGCTGTAATAGCCCGCGGCATAGCCGCCGGCGAAGATGTGCGAGAAGCTGCAGAGAAAGCGATTGAACGGCGGCGGCTGCAGCACGGCGATTTCGTCGCGGTTCTCCGCCACCAGCGCTTCGATCGCTTCTCGGGTGTAGCTGCGAAGATCGTGGTGCAGGCGCATGTCGAGCAGAGCGAATTCGACTTGCCTGAGGGTCTGCATGCCCGACTGGAAGTTCTTCGCGGCCAGCATCTTGTCGAACAGGGCGCGCGGCAGCGGCTCGCCGGTGTCCACGTGGCGGGTGAGGAAGCGCAGCACCTCCCATTCCCAGCAGAAGTTTTCCATGATCTGGCTGGGCAGTTCGACCGCGTCCCATTCCACGCCCGAGATGCCCGATACGGCGATGTCGTCCACCTGGGTGAGCAGGTGGTGCAGGCCGTGGCCGAATTCGTGGAACAGCGTCTGCACGTCGTCGTGACTGAGCAGCGCCGGTTTGCCGCCCACGGGCGACGGGAAGTTGCAGGTCAGGGTGGCGACCGGGGTTTGCAGCGTGCCGTCCGCACGCAGCCAGCGCGAGCGCACATGATCCATCCACGCCCCCGAGCGTTTGCCGTCGCGGGCGTACAGGTCGAAATAGAACAGGCCGATGGTGCGTCCCGTGGCGTTTTCGATGCGATACAACTCCACGTCGGGATGCCAGGCGTGAATGTCGCCTTGCACCCTTTGCAAGTTCACGCTGAACAGGGTCTCGACCACGCGGAACAGCCCGGCGATGACGGTCGGCAGGGTGAAATACTGCCGCACTTCCTGCTCGGACAGGGCGTAATGCGATTGCCGCAGTTTTTCCGAGGCCCAGGCGATGTCCCAGGCTTCGAGCTGTGCCATGCCGAGCTCTTTTTGCGCAAAGGCGCGCAGGGTGTCGAGGTCGCGCTGGGCGAAGGGCCGGGCGCGGGCGGCGAGGTCGCGCAGGAAGTGCATGACCTGTTCGGGGGTGTCGGCCATTTTGGGCACCAGCGAGACTTCGGCGTAATTGGCGTAGCCAAGCAGGCGGGCTTCCTCATCGCGCAGGGCAAGGATTTCGGCCATGACTGCCGAGTTGTCGAACTGCGGATCGCCCAGTTCGCTCGCGCGGGTGACATAGGCGCGGTAAAGGCGCTCGCGCAACGGCCGGTGTTCACCATGCTGCAGCACGGGCATGTACGACGGATAGTGCAGGGTGAACTTGTAGCCGGCTCTGCCGTCCTGCTCGGCGGCTTGGCGCGCAGCTTGCAAGACATCGGCGGGAATGCCCGCGATCTGGTCTTCGCCGACGTACTCGGCGTGCGCGGCGGTGGCATCGAGCACGTGTTCGGAGAAGGTCTGGCCGAGGGCGGCCAGGCATTCCTGAATCTCGGCATAACGGCTGCGGGCGGCACCTTCGAGCAGCGCGCCGCTCAAGCGGAAGTCGCGCAGAGCATGGTCGATGATGCGCTGGCGTGTCGGGCTGAGGCGCGAAAACTCGGCACTGTCGCGCAGGGCTTGATATTGCCGCAGCAGGCCTTGGTTCTGGCCCAGCCGGGTCCAGAACTCGGTGACTCGGGGCAGCATGGCGTTGTAGGCGGCGCGCAAGGCGGGGGTGTCGGCCACGGCGTTGAGGTGGGAGACGACGCCCCAGGCGCGACCCAGGTGTTCGGTGGCGCGCTCCAGCGGTTCGACGACGTTCGACCAGGTGGGGGGTGTATGGGGCGCGGCAACCTGCTCCAGAGTTTGCTCGGCGCTCAGGATGAGCGCGTCTATTGCAGGCTCGATGTGCTCGGGCTTGACTGCGGCGTAGTCGGGAAGATCGCTGAAATCACACAGTGGGTTGTCGGCGTTTGGGGAGAGGGTCATGTTGGCGCGGAGCATCAGGTCGGATCATGGGTCGAATGCGCAGAGGTTGAAGATTATGGGCTGGCGTGGGCCCGCTCGCATGACTCCAGGGTATTGACCAGCAGCATCGCAATGGTCATGGGGCCCACGCCGCCGGGTACCGGGGTGATCCAGCCCGCGACTTGGCTCACGCCCTCGAAATCCACATCGCCGCAGAGCTTGCCTGCGGCGTTGCGATTCATGCCCACGTCGATCACCACGGCACCGGGCTTGACCATATCGGCGGTGATGAGGTTTTCGCGCCCGACGGCGGCCACCAGAATGTCGGCCTGGCGGCACACGGCGCCCAGATCGGCCGTGCCGCTGTGCGCGATGGTGACCGTGGCATTGGCCGCCAGCAGCATCAGCGCCATCGGCTTGCCGACGATGTTCGAGCGCCCCACCACCACGGCCGACTTGCCGCGCAGATCGCGCAGGCCGATGGATTCGAGCATCTTCATGCAGCCGTAGGGGGTGCAGGGCTTGAAGCCGGGCTGCCCCACCATCAAGGCGCCCGCGCTGGCGACGTGAAATCCGTCCACGTCCTTGGACGGGGCGATGGCCTCGATCACCTTGTTGGCATCGATGTGCCGCGGCAGGGGCAGTTGCACCAGAATGCCGTGGATCTTTGGGTCGGCGTTGAGGGCGGCGATGCGCTGCAACAGCGCCGCTTCCTCCAGGTTGGCGCCATACTGTTCGAGCACCGAGTGGATGCCGGTCTGCTCGCAGGCCTTGATCTTGTTGCGCACATAGACCTGGCTGGCCGGGTTGTCGCCCACCAGGATGACGGCCAGACCAGGGCGATGTCCCGCAGCGGTGCAGGCCTGCGCGCGTTGCGCGACCTGCTGGCGGATTTGGGCGGAGAGGGCGAGACCGTCGATGCGTTGGGCTGTCATGGCGCGTGCAGGGCTGGGAGCTGTAGAGTGGCTGGAAATGCACACGCCCGCAGCGGCGGGCGTGTGCAAAGGGTGAGCGGGGATTTACTTCGGGGCGCCGAGCGCAATCTTGAGCAGATCGGCCACCGTGCTGACGCCCAGCTTTTCCATGATGTTGGCACGGTGTGCCTCGACCGTCTTGATGCTGATGCTCAGGTCGTCGGCGATCTGCTTGTTCAGCCGCCCGGCGACGATGCGTTCGAGCACCTGGGATTCGCGCGCGGTGAGGCGGCCCAGCAAGGCACCACGACTGGCCTCGGCCTGTTGCTGCTCGGCGTTTTGCCGCGCCTTTTGCAGCATGCGATCGACCAGGTCGCGCAGCACGATTTCGTTGAACGGTTTTTCGATGAAGTCGATCGCGCCCTTTTTCATGGTGTCCACCGCCATGGGCACATCGCCGTGGCCGGTGATGAACACCAGCGGCATGCCGCAGCCGCGGCGCAGCAATTCATCCTGCAGTTCGAGGCCGTTCATGCCGGGCATGCGCACATCGACGATGAGGCAGGCGACTTCGCGCGGATCGAACCGGGCGAGGAAAATCTCGGCGGATTCAAAGCAGCGCACGCGGTAATCGTTGCCTTCGAGCAGCCATTGCAGCGAATCGCGCACGGCTTCGTCGTCATCCACCACATACACGGTACCTTTGTTGGCTGTTTTCATGGGCGATCGGGAAGGATGGGAGGCTGGGCTTGAGTTTTGTCGGGAGTCACAAGCGGGACGCAAGGAAGTCGGGATGTGCCGAATCGCCGGAAGGGGCCGGCGGCCGAGGCCGCTCTTTGGGAGTACCGAGCGGCAGGGTGAAGCTGAAGACGCATCCGGCAATCTGCCCCTGATTGTAATAATTCTCGGCCCATAGCCGTCCCTGGTGATACTCGACGATGGAGCGGCAGATGTTCAGGCCGATGCCCAGGCCTTCGGTCTTGGTGGTGTAGAAGGCTTCGAACAGTCGGTCCATCACGGCTTCGTCGATGCCGGTGCCATGATCCTTGACCGTGAACAGCACCCGTTCGGCATCGGATGTGACCTTGAGTTCGATGCTGCGCAGATTGCCCTGCCGCCCGGCCTTGTCCACCGCCTCGGCCGCATTGCGCAGCAGGTTGAGCAGCACCTGTTCGATCAGAATCGGGTCGGCATACAGCGTGGGAATGCCGGGGGCGACGAAGTTGAGCAGCCGCACATTGCGCCGGGTGAGTTCGATGTCGGCCAGCTCCAGGGTGTTGCGCACGATGTCCTGCACGCGGCAGGACACCCGCGCGGGTTCGCTTTTTTTCACGAAATCGCGCACCCGCTTGATGACCCCGGCCGCCCGTTGCGCCTGCCGCCTGGTCTTTTCGAGTGCGTCGACAAGCTCCTGCTGCGTCATGCCGTGGGTCTTGATTCGAGCGATCATGCCCGAGGCGTAGTTGCTGATGGCGGTGAGCGGCTGGTTGAGCTCGTGCGCCAGCGAGGAGGCCATCTCGCCCATGGTGATCAGGCGGCTGGTGATCTGGGCTTTTTCTTCCTGCCTGCGCGCGGTTTCTTCGGCGCGCTTGCGCGGCGTGATGTCGGTGGCGATGAGCAGTTGCGCCACCCGGCCGTCCACCCATTGCATATAACGCTGGCGCACGTCGAACCAGCGGTCCAGCGCTTCGACGTAGGTTTCGTGCGCGCTTGCGCGGCCATCGAGAAGTTCGTCGGCGGGCAGGCCGGCGAATGAATCGACGGTATCGGCATGGTCGTCCCCCGCCATCGAGGTCATCTGTCCGCCATTGAGCATGAGGTGTCCATGCACCGAGGCGCCGAACCACTGGCGATAGAGCTTGTTGGCGAACAAGGGTTCTTCGGTGCCCAGCGAAATGACCGACACCGCCGCGTCCAGCCCTTCGAGCACGGCAACGAAGCGCTCGTGCGATGCGGCCAGCTCCTGACGGATGCGGGTCGGCTCGGTGATGTCGGTGACCGACATGATCCAGCCGGTTTGCTTTTCGCGCACGTCCATCAGTGGCGAGACATAGACCCGCGCGTCGAATTCGCTGCCGTTCTTGCGGCGGATTTTCAGCGCGAAGCCCGAAGGCGGCGCCAGGCCGTCGAGGCTTTGCTGGACGGCCAGGGCCATTTCCGCGCCCTGGTGCGCCGGCCAGTAGGGATAGGGCGGCTGGCTGCCGATCAGGTCGCTGTCTTCAAACCCGGTCATGCGGCAGAACGACAGGTTCACGTATTGGATGCGCCCTTGCATGTCCACGGCCTGCATGCCGGTGGACAGCGAGTTTTCGATGGCGCGGCGGAAGGCCGTCTCGCGGGTGAGCGCTTGCTGCGCGCTCAGGCGCTGGCGCAGTTGGTTCCAGCTCGTCAACAACGTCCACAGCGTGAGCGCCGACAGCAGGAACACGCTCCAGTACAGGCCCTTGGTCGTCCAGCTCGGGCTGCTTCGGTAGCTGCTGACCTGCAGCACCAGTCCGGGCTCGAACGGCGGCAGCGGGGCGCGGTATTGCAGCGCCTTGTCGCGGATGGGTTGGCTCGACGCGCTCACCAGCAACCGGTTGTCGGGGCCGAGCAGCGAAACGGCGTAGCTGGCATTGAGGTCTTCGGGCACCGAGTTGCGCAGGATGCCCTCGACGGAGTAAATGATTCCCACGATGCCTGCGAGCTGGTCGCTGCGCATCACGGGCGTGGCGGTTTCGAGCAGCCACCCGCTGCTCTCGGTCTTGAAGGGCAGTGAATAGGCAGTGCGCTGGCTGATGAGCGCCTGTTGCACCAACTGCAGGCTGTTGGCCCGCTTGAGGGTCCTGCCCAACAGGGTGGCGGTCTGCTCGGCGGCGAGGTTGGGGCTGCCCTTCCTGAACACCACGGCGCCATCGGGATGCGCGTAGTAGACGAGCAGGATCTGCGGGTAGCGCCGCAGCAGACGCAGCGCCTGGACGTCGAAGGGGCCGGAGCGATCGTCATGCAGGGAGAGGTTGTTGGCGATGGCCTGCACCTGGTCCTGGGCGAGCGTGAGGTCGAGGCTGACGCGCTGCTGCGCCCACTCGCTGTCACGCTGCAGATTGTCTCTGTCGCGCTGCAGATCGGCTTGCTGCGAATAGCGCACCAATGCGGCCATCGCCGCCAGGAACAGGATGAAGACGACCAGCGGCAGCACCAGCAGCACGCGGTCGGACTGCATGCGCCGCAGCAAGGCGCGTGCGCGCAGCAGACCGAGGCGTTGCGTCCAACGGCGACGACGCAGGGTGAGGGCGGTCTTGGAAGGATTCACACGATCAGTCTAGAGTGTCGGCGTTCGCAAATGGAGCGACGGTCGGCGGCGTTGGCAGATTTTGCGCTGACGCAGTCTGCACTTCGGACGATGCAGCAGCATGCCGAAACGGGATGCTTAATTTCACTATACGAAATCAAATCTTGTAGTTTGAAAATTTGTTTGCGATACTGGCAAAAATTCATCAGGAGAACAGCATGGCCGCCTTACCCGAGATGCAACCGAGTCCATTTTCCACCGCAGCGGGAGATACCGATCCCCAGGAAACCCGCGAATGGCTGGACGCGCTGGACGCGCTGATCGCCGCCGAAGGCCCGCAGCGGGCGCACTTCGTCCTTGAATCGCTGCTCGACGAGGCGCGGCAGAACGGGGTCGACATGCCATTTTCCGCCAACACCGCCTACGTCAACACGATCCCCCCCGACGAGGAGGTGCGCAGCCCGGGCAATGTCGAAATCGAGGAGCGCCTGCGTGCCTACATGCGCTGGAACGCGATGGCCATGGTGGTGCGCGCCAACCGCCTGCACCCTGCCGATGGCGGCGATCTGGGCGGGCATATGGCCTCGTTCGCTTCGGTGGCGACGATGTACGGCACCGGCTTCAATCACTTCTGGCACGCGCCGACCGCCGATCACGGCGGCGATCTGATTTTTTTCCAGGGTCACAGTTCGCCGGGCATCTACGCCCGCGCCTTCATGGAGGGCCGGCTGACCGAAGACCAGCTCGCGCATTTCCGCCAGGAAGTCGGCGGCAAGGGGCTGTCGAGCTATCCCCATCCCAAGCTCATGCCCGATTTCTGGCAGTTCTCCACCGTGAGCATGGGGCTGGGGCCGATCATGGCGATCTACCATGCCCGCTACCTCAAATACCTGCACGCCCGCGGCATTGCCGACACCTCCCGGCGCAAGGTCTGGGTGTTCTGCGGCGATGGCGAGATGGACGAGCCCGAGGCCAAGGGCGCCATCGGGCTGGCAGCGCGGGAAAAACTCGACAACCTGGTGTTCGTCGTCAACTGCAATCTGCAGCGGCTCGACGGCCCGGTGCGCGGCAACGGCAAGATCATCCAGGAACTGGAGTCCGACTTCCGCGGTGCCGGGTGGAATGTGATCAAGCTGATCTGGGGTTCGTATTGGGACCCGCTGCTGGCGCGAGACAAGGACGGCATCCTGCGCCAGGTGATGATGGACGTACTCGACGGCGACTACCAGGCCATGAAGGCCAATGACGGCGCCTTCGTGCGCAAGCACTTCTTCGGCCGCGATCCGCGTCTGCTCAAGATGGTCGAGCACATGAGCGACGAGGACATCTGGCGTCTGAACCGCGGCGGCCACGATCCGCAGAAGGTCTATGCCGCCTTCCATGCCGCGGCTCACCATCAGGGCGATCCCACGGTGCTGCTGGTCAAGACCATCAAGGGCTACGGCATGGGCCGTGCCGCCGAAGCGCGCAACGTGGCCCATCAGGTGAAAAAGCTCACCGACGACGACATCCGCGAGTTCCGCGACCGCTTCAACATCCCGGTGCCCGACAGCGAATTGCCCAAGCTGCCGTTCTTCAAGCCCGCCGACGACACGCCGGAAATGAAGTACCTGATGGAACGCCGCAAGGCCCTGGGCGGGCCGCTGCCGCAGCGACGCAGGAAAGCCGACGAGCATCTGCCCGTGCCCGATCTGAAGGAGATTTTCCATCCCATGCTCGAAGCCACCGCCGAGGGCCGCGAGATCTCCACCACCCAGGCCTATGTGCGCTGCCTCAACCAGTTGCTGCGCGACAAGACGCTGGGTCCGCGCGTGGTGCCCATTCTGGTGGACGAAACCCGCACCTTCGGCATGGAGGGTCTGTATCGACAGATCGGCATCTACGCGCCCGAAGGGCAGAAGTACACCCCGGTCGATCGCGGCGAGGTCATGTATTACCGCGAGGACAAGCAGGGGCAGATCCTGCAGGAAGGCATCACCGAAGCGGGCGGCATGTGCTCGTGGATTGCCGCGGCCACGAGCTATTCGCACAGCAACCGCATCACCATTCCCTTCTATATCTTCTATTCGATGTTCGGCTTCCAGCGCATCGGCGACCTGATCTGGGCCGCGGGCGACATGCTCTCGCGCGGCTTCCTGCTGGGCGGCACCTCCGGGCGCACCACGCTCAATGGCGAAGGACTGCAGCACGAGGACGGCCACAGCCAGGTCATGGCGGCCAACGTGCCCAACTGCATCAGCTACGACCCGACCTTCGCGCACGAGGTGGCCGTCATCCTGCACGCCGGCCTCAAGCGCATGGTCGAGAATCAGGAAGACGTCTTCTATTACCTCACCCTGCTCAACGAGAACTACGCCCAGCCCGGGCTGCAGCAGGGCACCGAGGAGCAGATTCTCAAGGGCATGTATCTGTGCAAGCCGGGCAAGGCCAAGGTCAAGCAGCGCGTGCAGTTGCTCGGCTCGGGTTCCATCCTGCGCGAGAGTCTGGCCGCGCAGGAATTGCTGCAACAGGATTGGGGCGTGGCCGCCGATGTGTGGAGCTGCCCCAGCTTCAACGAACTGGCGCGCGACGGCCAGGCCGCGCAGCGCTGGAACCTGCTGCACCCTACCGAGGCGCCGCGTGTGCCTTTTGTTGCGCAGCAACTGGAGCAGCACGCAGGCCCGGTGGTCGCCAGCACCGACTATGTGCGTCTGTTCGCCGAGCAGATTCGCCCCTACCTGCCCAAGGGTCGCAGCTACCGCGTGCTCGGCACCGACGGCTTCGGCCGTTCGGATACCCGTACCGAACTGCGCCGCCACTTCGAGGTCGATCGCCACTACATCGTGCTGGCCGCGCTGCGCGGCCTGGTCGACGAAGGCGCGCTGCCCGTGGCCAAGTTGTCCGAGGCCATCGCCAAGTATGGCATCGACACCGAAAAAGCGTTCTCGCTCTACGCTTGAGCGGCCGCCCATTACAACGAGACGAGGAGAAACGCCATGGCCGTCGTCGAGGTCAAGGTTCCCGACATCGGGGACTTCAAGGATGTGGAAGTGATCGAGGTACTGGTCAAGGCCGGAGACAAGATCGCGGTGGATCAATCGCTGGTCACGGTGGAGAGTGACAAGGCGAGCATGGAGATTCCCAGCAGCGCCGCCGGTGTGGTGAAGGCGCTGCGGGTGAAGCTGGGTGACAAGGTCAGCGAGGGCACAGTCCTGCTCGATCTGGAAACCGATGGCGCTTCGACCGTGCCGGCTTCCGAGGTGGCGCAAGAGCCAGCGCCCGCGCCCGCAGCCCCGGTCGAGGCCGTTGCGCCGCATGCCGTGCCGCCCGCCGCGGTCGGCGTGGGCTTCGCTTCCGAGCCGCGCCAGCACACGCCGCCGACGGCCACACTGCCGATGCACGAACCCGCGGCATCTGCAGCGCAGTTGCCTCACGCCTCCCCCAGCGTGCGCAAGCTGGCGCGCGAACTGGGCGTTGCGCTGGCCGAAGTGAAGGGCAGCGGGGCGAAAGGCCGCATCACCGCGGACGATGTGCAGAACTTTGTCAAAGCCGTGATGTCCGGTCAGGTGGTCCCCCAGGCCGCTGCGCTGGCCGGTGTGGCGGCCGGCAAGGGCGGCGGGGGCGGCCTCGATCTGCTGCCCTGGCCCAAGGTGGACTTCGCCAAATTCGGCCCGATTCGCACCGAGCCGCTGTCGCGCATCAAAAAGCTCTCCGGCCCGAATCTGGCGCGCAACTGGGCCATGATTCCGCATGTCACCCAGTTCGATGAGGCCGACATCACCGAACTGGAGGAGTTTCGCAAGAGCAGCAATGAGCGCATGGCCAGGCAGGGCGTGAAACTCACCCTGCTCGCCTTTGTCATGAAAGCCTGCGTGACGGTGCTCAAGCAGATGCCCGCATTCAACAGCTCGCTCGACGACAGCGGCGAAAACCTGATTCTGAAGGACTACATCCACCTCGGCTTCGCTGCCGATACACCGCAAGGCCTGGTCGTGCCGGTGCTCAAGGATGTTGACAAGAAGGGTCTGGCGCAAATCGCCAGGGAAATGGGCGAGCTGGCTGCGACGGCGCGCGAAGGCAAGCTCAAGCCTTCGGACATGCAGGGCGCGAGCTTCACCATTTCCAGCCTGGGCGGCGTGGGCGGTACGGCCTTCACCCCCATCATCAATGCGCCGGAGGTGGCGATTCTCGGCCTGTCCAAATCGCAGATCAAGCCGGTCTGGGATGGCGCGGCATTTCAACCGAGGCTGATGCTGCCGCTGTCGCTGTCGTACGACCATCGCGTCATCGACGGCGCCATGGCGGCGCGCTTCACCACCGTACTCGGCGAATTGCTCGCCGACCTGCGGCGTGTGCTGATCTGACCGGGAGCGTGACATGGCCATCATCGAAGTCAAGGTTCCCGACATCGGGGATTTCAAGGATGTGGAAGTGATCGAGGTACTGGTGAAGGCCGGGGACACGGTCGCAGTCGATCAATCGCTGGTCACGGTGGAGAGTGACAAGGCGAGCATGGAGATTCCCAGCAGTGCCGCAGGTGTAGTCAAGGCACTGCGGGTGAAGCTGGGCGACAAGGTCAGCGAGGGCTCGGTGCTGCTGGAGCTGGAGACCGCAGGCGCTGAGCAAGCTGATGCCGCTGCAGCCCCGGCAGCCGCTGTACCGACGCCTGCGGCCGCACCGCCGCCCGCTGCGCAGCAGGCCCCGTCCGCGCCACAGGCTGCCGCCGCATTTGCGGGCAAGGCCGATGTGGAGTGCGATGTGTTGGTGCTCGGCGCCGGGCCTGGTGGCTATTCCGCGGCGTTTCGCGCCGCCGATCTGGGTTTGAACGTGGTGCTGGTCGAGCGCTACGCCGCTTTGGGCGGGGTCTGCCTCAACGTCGGCTGCATCCCCAGCAAGGCGCTGCTGCATGTGGCCTCGGTCATCGACGAAGCGGCGCATTTCGCCGAGCTCGGCGTGGAATTCGGCGCGCCCAGAGTCGATCGCGCCAAGCTGGCCGCATACAAGGCCAAGGTGGTGGGCAAGCTCACCGGCGGACTGGCGGCCATGGCCAAGATGCGCAAGGTGACGGTGTTGCGCGGCTATGGCGCCTTTGTCGATGCGCATCATGTGCAGGTCGAACTGACCGAGGGCGAAGGCCAGCACAAGACCGGCGCCACGCAGACCGTGCGTTTCCAGCGCGCCATCATCGCCGCAGGCTCGCAGGCGGTGCGCCTGCCCTTCCTGCCAGACGATCCGCGCATCGTCGACTCCACCGGCGCGCTCCTGCTCGACCAAGAACCGAAGAACATGCTCATCGTCGGCGGCGGCATCATCGGGCTGGAAATGGGCACGGTCTACTCCACACTCGGCGCACGGCTGAACGTGGTGGAAATGCAGGATGGCCTGATGCCTGGAGCCGACCGCGATCTGGTCAAGGTATGGCAGAAATTCAATGCCAGGCGCTTCGACCGCATCATGCTCAAGACCAAGACGGTGGCCGCCGAAGCCAGGCCCGACGGCATCTGGGTGAGCTTCGAGGGCGAAGGCGCGCCTGCCGAGCCACAGCGCTACGACCTGGTGCTGCAGGCCGTGGGCCGCGCGCCGAATGGCCGCAAGATCGGCGCCGACCAGGCGGGCGTGGCGGTGAACGAGCGCGGGTTCATTCCAGTGGATGCGCAGATGCGCACCAATGTGCCGCACATCCATGCCATTGGCGACATCGTCGGCCAGCCCATGCTGGCGCACAAGGCGGTGCATGAGGGGCATGTGGCCGCCGAGGTCTGTGCGGGAGAACTCTCAAGGAAACGCCGGGCCGCCCCAAGTTTCCTTGACCCCCACGGGGGGCGGGTCGGCGGCGAGCCGACCCTGGGGGCGCTCAAGAGTGACGAGGCGCTGGCCAAGGCCGCCTTCGACGCGCGGGTGATTCCCGGCGTGGCCTATACCGACCCCGAGATTGCCTGGGTGGGGTTGACCGAAGATACGGCCAAGGCCCAGGGCATCGCCGTGACCAAGGGGCTGTTTCCTTGGAGCGCCTCGGGCCGGGCCATCGCCAACGGCCGCGACGAAGGTTTCACCAAGCTGTTGTTCGACCAGGCGACGCACCGCATCGTCGGCGGCGGCATCGTCGGCACGCACGCGGGCGACCTCATCGGCGAAATCGCCCTGGCCATCGAGATGGGGGCCGACGCGGTGGACATCGGCCGCACCATCCATCCGCATCCCACTCTGGGCGAATCCGTGGGCCTGGCGGCGGAAGTGGCAGAGGGCAGTTGCACCGATCTGCCGCCGACGCGGAGATGAAAACCGGGCCTCGGCCCGGGTTGGGTTTACTGCCCCGGCTGCGCGGTCGAATCACCCGGGTTGCTGCCGAGGTCGCCCTGCGCCACCTCGGTGTGCTGCCCGGTCAGGATGCGGCGCGCGCCGTCGAAGCGTTTGGCCCAATAGGGCGAATCGAGATCTTCGACGCGGACGGTCTGTCCCGGTCGCGGCGAGTGGATGAACTGGCCGTCTCCGATATAGATGCCCACATGCGAGAAGGCCCGGCGCAAGGTGTTGAAAAACACCAGATCGCCGGGCCTGAGCTGGCTCTCGGGAATCCTTTCGCCCTCCCGCGCCTGTTGCGCCGCGTTGTGCGGCAGCACGGTACCCAGCGTTTCCTGATAGACGTAGCGCACAAAACCCGAGCAGTCAAAGCCGCTGCGCGCCGTGTCGCCTCCATAACGATATTTCACACCGAGGAAACTCAGCGCATTGATCACCAGATCGGATGCGCGGGTGGAAACCTGATGCACGAATCCGTTTTGCATCAGCCACTGGTGCAGCGAAGCATCGTCGCGCTGGGCGTTCTGGACGTCCCGCACCGCTTGTTCGGACGGCTGGGCCGGATCGAACTGCGGCAGCGCAGACGGATCGGCCCAGGCCGAAGCGCTGCCTGCACCGATCAGGCAGCAGACCAGGGCAATCTGAGCGAACAAGGGGTTGACACGCATAAGCGCGTGAATTTAGATAGATTGTCTGCATGTGTCAATCATTGTGCAGCGCAGGATGCGCCGCCTTCGCCATAGGAAACCCCACGATGTTCACTGCCTGGAAGCTCGACCAAACAGAACAAGGATTCAAAGCCGCGCTGGCGGCCCTGCGGGATGAAGAGCTCCCGGAGGGGGATGTGACCGTTGCGGTGGACTATTCCACGCTGAACTACAAGGACGCTCTGGCGCTGACGAATCGCGGCGCGGTCGTGCGGCGCTGGCCCATGGTGCCGGGCATCGACGGCGCGGGCACGGTGCTTCAAAGCACGCATCCCGGCTGGCAGCCTGGCGACCGCTGGGTGCTCAACGGCTGGGGCGTGGGTGAAACGCATTGGGGCTGCCTGAGCCAGCGCGCGCGGCTCAAGGGCGACTGGTTGATCCGCTTGCCCCGGGCCTTCACCGCCCGCCAGTCCATGGCGCTGGGCACGGCCGGCTATACCGCCGCGCTGTGCGTGCTGGCCATCGAACGGCATGGCGCCGTGCCCGCGCAAGGCAGCGTGCTGGTGACGGGAGCGAGCGGCGGCGTGGGCAGCGTGGCGGTGGCGCTGCTGGCCAGGATGGGTTGGACGGTCGTGGCCTCCACCGGCAAGTTGCAGGAGCAAGCCTATTTGCGCGCACTGGGGGCCGCCGAAGTGATCGACCGCAACACGCTGTCAACCCCCGGCAAGCCTTTGCAGAAAGAGCGTTGGGCGGCGGTGGTCGACACGGTGGGCAGCCATACCCTGGCCAACGCCTGCGCGCAAACCCGCTGGGGCGGCGTGGTGGCTGCCTGCGGGCTGGCCGGCGGGATGGATTTCCCGGCCACGGTGGCCCCCTTCATTCTGCGCGGCGTGACGCTGGCGGGAATCGACAGCGTGATGCAGCCGCAGCCCGCGCGTGACAACGCCTGGCAGAAACTCGCGGATCTGATCGATGCCTCGATGCTCGACCAGATCGCCCACGACATACCGCTCGATCAGGCCGAGGCGGCCGCACATGAACTGCTCGACGGCAGGGTGCGGGGGCGGCTGGTGGTGAAGATTTGATTGCGGCCTGACGCCGGCTCATCGACGAGTCAGTTGCACGTCAGCCCCCCTTCCTAGGCTGGCCTGATTCATACAACACAGGAGACAGCGCGATGTGGGATGCGCCTTTCGCCGATTTTTATCGCCGCAGCATCGATTCCCCAGAGGCATTCTGGGCCGAGCAGGCGCAGGCCATCGATTGGAGGCGGCCGTGGGACGGCGTGCTCGATCGCAGCAGGCCGCCATTCGCCGCCTGGTTCAAGGGCGGCCTGACCAATCTCTGCCACAACGCGGTCGACCGTCATCTGCCCGAGCGCGGCGGGCAGGCTGCGCTGGTCTATGTGTCCACCGAAACCGGGCAGGAGCGCAGCTACTCCTACGCCGAACTGCACCGCGAAGTGCAGGTCATGGCGGCCAGTCTGCAGAGCCTGGGCGTGAGCCAGGGCGATCGGGTGCTCATCTACATGCCGATGATTCCCGAGGCGGTATTTGCCATGCTGTCTTGCGTGCGCCTGGGCGCGGTGCATTCGGTGGTGTTCGGCGGGTTCGCCTCGGTGAGTCTGGCGGCGCGCATCGACGATGCGCGGCCCAGGGCCATCGTCAGCGCCGACGCGGGTTCGCGCGCAGGCAAGGTCGTGCCGTACAAGCCCCTGCTCGACGAAGCGCTGCGTCTGTCGCAGCATCCGCCCGAGCACGTCATCGTCGTCGATCGCGGCCTGGCGGATTGGGCAAGGCGGACGCCGCGCGATGTCGCCTACACCGATCTATACGCGCAACACGCCCAGGCGGAAGTGCCCTGCGTCTGGGTGGATTCCACCCATCCGAGCTACATTCTCTACACCTCGGGCACGACGGGCAAACCCAAGGGGGTGCAGCGCGATACTGGCGGATATGCGGTGGCATTGCGCATGTCCATGCCCGTGATTTTCGGGGCGCAGCCGGGCGAGACGTTTTTCTGCACCAGCGATATCGGCTGGGTCGTGGGGCATGGCTACATCGTGTACGCGCCCTTGCTCAGCGGCATGACCACCGTACTTTACGAGGGTACCCCCATACGCCCGGATGCAGCCGTGTTCTGGCGCATCGTCGAGCAGTACCGCGTCAATCTGCTGTTTTCCGCGCCTACCGCCATGCGCGTGCTCAAGCGCCATGATGCCGCGCTGCTGCACCGTCACGATCTGTCGAGCCTGCGCGCGATTTTCCTGGCGGGAGAGCCGCTGGACGAACCCACGGGACGCTGGGCAGCCGAATCGCTGGGCAAGCCGGTGATCGACAACTACTGGCAGACCGAAACGGGCTGGCCGATCATGGCTACCCCGCAGGGATTTCCCGAAGTGATCGCCCGCATGGGCTCCCCAGGGGTTGCCATGCCGGGCTACAAGGTCTGTCTGCGCAATGAAACCGACGGCGAACCGGTCGCTCCTGGCGAAAAGGGCGTGGTGACGATCGACTGGCCGCTGCCGCCCGGCTGTCTGCAAACCGTCTGGGGCGACGATGCCCGGTTTGTTCATACCTATTGGAGTACATACCCCAACCGGCAGGTGTATTCCACGTTCGACTGGGGCCGCCAGGATGCCGATGGCTATATCTACATCCTCGGCCGCACCGACGATGTCATCAACGTGGCCGGGCATCGGCTCGGCACGCGCGAAATCGAGGAAAGCATCAGCGCGCACCCCGCCGTGGCCGAGGTCGCCGTCGTCGGCGTGCAGGATGCGCTCAAAGGGCAGGCCGCCTGGGCCTTCGTGGTTCTGCGTCCGGGGCAGGAAGACGTTTCGCCACAGGCTCAGCAGACCTCCATCGCAGCCCATGTGGATGCCCAGCTCGGCGCCGTCGCCCGTCCTCAGCGCATTCTCCTGGTGACGGCGCTGCCGAAGACGCGCTCGGGGAAAATGTTGCGCCGCGCGATCCAGGCGATTTGCGAAGGTCGTGACCCCGGCGACCTCACGACACTGGAAGACCCGCTTGCCCTCCAGCAAATTCCTGATGCAATTGCGCGCGGCTGACTAGGGAAACTCCTAGCCGCCAAGGGTGGACAAGCGCGGTGAGGGTTTGAAAAATATCAGTGCTTGCTTATAAGCAAATCCATATGCCACAAACTGACACGCTCCCGGAACTGGTGACGTCGCCCGCGGATGATCTCTCGGTCGATGTGAACAGGGTGTTCGATACCGCCGCTGAACTCTTCGGCGTCCTCGCCACCCCGTTGCGCCTGCGCATCCTCAATTCCATCTGTACCGGCGAAAAAAGCGTGACAGAAATCATGGACGCGGTCGATTCGACCCAGCCCAACGTGTCTCAGCATCTCAAGGTGTTGTATCAAGCCGGTGTCGTCGCCAAGCGCCGCGTCGGCAATCAGGTTTATTACCGTGTGCAGAGCGAGAAGGCAGTGCAGTTGTGCCGGACCGTGTGCACTCAAATTGCCATCGAGCTCGACGATCCCGAATCGGTTTCGCAGACGGATCGCCTGGCCCGACGTGCCTACTAAGCGAGAAAGAGGATGAGTGACTACACAAAAAAGCTAGGCCGGCTGCGCAAGGCGCCGGAAAACTTCCTGAGCGCTGAGCAGATCGCCCAGGTTCAGGGAGGTCGCCGCGACTTTTTGCGTAAAGCGTTCCTGACGGCCAGCGCCACCATGGCCGCTGGCGGCGCAGCGAACGTCTACGCAGCCGATCGCAAAAACTGGGAGGGTGACAAGGGCAGCAAGTTCATCCTCAAGGAGCAGGAGTGGCGCACCACTCTGGGCGCTCCGGTGAACGAGCCGCCCTACGGCATGCCCTCCAAGTACGAGAAGGATCTGGTGCGTCGCATCAGTCCCGGTCTGGCTGCGGTGAATCAGGCCAATGTGGCGTTCGCGCCGCTGCAGGGCATGTTCGGCATCGTCACTCCGGCCGGTCTGCACTTCAACCGCTCGCACCAGGGCTGGTACGATATCAATCCCGAAGACTTCCGCTTCATGGTGATGGGGGAGAAGGACCTCATCAAGAACCCGAAGGTCTATACCGTCGGCGACATCATGCGCATGCAGCCGGTGTCGCGTTTCCACTTCATCGAGTGCGGTGCCAACTCCGCGATGGAATGGGGCAATGTGGCGCTGCCCACCGTGCAATACACGCACGGCATGGTGTCCTGCTCCGAGTTCACCGGCGTGCCGCTGATCGACATTCTCGAAGACTGCGGCGCCAGCCTCAAGGGCGTGCGTTTCATCATGGCCGAGGGGGCCGATGGTGCGGCGGAAAACCGCACCATCCCGATGTCGCTCGTGCTGTCGGGTGAAGTGCTGGTGGCCTACGGCCAGAACGGTGAAATGCTCCGTCCGGAAAACGGCTACCCGCTGCGTCTGGTGGTGCCCGGTGTCGAGGGCGTTTCCAACATCAAGTATCTGCGCCGCATCAAGCTAGGCACCCAGCCTTTCGCCACCAAGGACGAAACCGTGGGCTACGTCGATCTGATGCCCGATGGCCGCCTGCGCCAGTACACCTCGGTGATGGAAGTCAAGTCGGTGATCACCTCGCCGTCCGGCGGGCAAGTGCTGCTCGACAAAGGGCTGTACAACGTGTCGGGTCTGGCCTGGTCGGGTCGCGGCAAGATCAAGCGCGTCGACGTGTCGTTCGACGGCGGCGTCAACTGGCAGCCCGCCCGTCTCGAGGGGCCGATCCTGAACAAGGCTTTCACCCGCTTCAACATTCCCTGGGTTTGGAAGGGGCAAGTCGCTTTTCTGCAAAGTCGCGCGATCGACGAAACCGGCATGGTGCAGCCCACTTACGAGCAACTGCGCAAGGTGCGCGGCACCCGGTCCGTCTATCACAACAACGCAATCCAAACCTGGCAAGTCGAAGAAAATGGAGATGTTCGCAATGTCCAACTCGCGAATTCGTAAAGCCGCGCTGGCGGTCATTCTGGGTGGCGTGTTTGCCGCAGGCGCTTCGCTGGCGCAGGCTCAGGGCATGCCCGTCCATCCCCAAGTTCCCGCAAGGGATGTGAAGCTCGACGCCACCCTGGGGCGTGCGGCAACTGCGGATGAAATCAAGGCCTGGAACATCGACGTGCGTCCGGACTTCCAGGGTCTGCCGGCGGGTTCCGGCAGCGTGGCGACGGGCACCAAGCTGTGGGAAGCCAAGTGCGCGTCCTGTCATGGCGACTTCGCCGATTCCAACGCGGTGTTCCCGCCGCTGGTTGGCGCCTACCAGGCGACCAAGCAGGACATCAAGACGGGCCGCGTGGCCAAGCTGGCCGACATCAACGATGGCGCGACCACCGTCGAGAAGCTGTCCACCCTGTCGACGCTGTTCGACTACATCCACCGCGCCATGCCGTGGAACGAGCCGGGCTCGCTGACCTGGGATGACACCTATGCGCTGGTGGCCTACCTGATGAACCTGGCCAATGTGGTGCCCGGTAACTTCGTGCTGACCCGCGACAACGTGCAACAGGTTCAGGACATGCTGCCCAACCGCAATGGCATGATCTGGAACCACGGCATGTGGCCGGGCAAGGAGATTGGGAATGGGGGTATCCCGGATACCCACAACACCGATTGCATGAAAAACTGTGCCCCAGCTCCCAAAATCACCAGCTTCATTCCTGAGTTTGCGCTGAACAACAATGGCAACCTCGCTGATCAATACCGTCAATGGGGTCCGATCCGCGGCATGGTGACCGAATCAGCCGCAGAGCAGGAAAAGAAAGCGAAGGAAAAAGCCGCGGCAGCCAACAATCCTGACGCCAAGGTGGTCGCTCTTTTGAAAGACAAGTCCTGTCTGGCTTGCCACAGCCTGGGTGACAACAAGCTGGTGGGTCCGGGCTACAAGGAGGTTGCGGCCAAATACGGTGGCAAGAAAGACATGGTCGCCGAGTTGACCACACGCATCATCAAGGGTGGTTCGGGTGTCTGGGGTTCCATCCCCATGCCGCCGCAGACCATCAGCGAGGCCGATGCCAAGATGATTGCGCAGTGGATTGTCGACGGCGCGAAGCAGTAATACGTTAGCAAAATACAGGCAAGTTCCTGTTCACTTCAAGGAGAAGACTGATGAATCAAACTCGTCGCCAGGTCATGCAGATCGGCGCAGGCGCAGCCGCCTTGGGCGTTGCTGCAACCGCGGGCCTCATGCCCAATGTCGCCCTGGCCGCTGATGCCCCGGGCTGGAATGCTCCTCTGTTCGAAGCCAAGTCGTTTGCCGACGCGGCCAAGATCTGGGGCGGCACGCCTACCGAGAGCACCGATGTCACCATCATCGGCCCGGACATCGCCGAAAACGGCGCTGTGGTGCCCGTGGGCATCAAGAGCAATGCAGCCGGCACCACCGCGCTGGGCATCGTGATCGAAAAGAACCCCACCGTTCTCGCCGGCCTGTTCAACATGACCGACGCTTCGGTGCCGAATGTGGCCACCCGCGTCAAGATGGCGCAGACTTCCAATGTCTACGCTGTGGCCAAGGTCGGCGACAAGCTGCTGTTCAGCAAAAAGGAAATCAAGGTCACGCTCGGCGGCTGCGGCGGCTGATCGGCCCGCGGCAGCCTGAAGCGTCTGCACTGTTTTGAATCCTGCTGATTCCAGCAAATCCCCATTTAAGGAGTAGAAGAATGGCATTTCCGATGCGCATGCGCGCGAACGTCGAAGGCGACACGGTGGTCGTCCGCGTTCTGATGACCCACCCCGAAGATACCGGCCTGATCAAGGACAAAGAGGGCAAGATCATTCCCGCCCATTTCATCCAGTCGGTGACCTGCAAGAACAACGACAAGACCGTGCTGACCTGCGACTGGGGTACGGCCATTTCCAAGAACCCCTTCCTGGAATTTCGCTTCAAGGGCGGTAAATCCGGCGACAAGGTGACCGTGTCCTGGATCGACAACAAGGGCGATACGTCCACTGCAGACACGACTGTGTCCTGAAGCGGCCAGGGTGTTTCGAGCCAGGCGGATGTGCAGAAGAAATCGGCTGTTCCGCCTGTGTTCGTCCACCCAATATCCACTCAACGCTGTGAGGAGACTATGAAAAAACGGCTTTTTGGTATTACAAGCTCGGCTGCGGCGGCAGCTTCGTTCTGTGCCCTGACTTTGGGTGCCGGCCTTATGCCCGCCGTGGCGCATGCCGATTCCTATATCGACATGCTCAATGCGATGGGCGGAAATCCCGCCGAGTTCAACGCTGCGGCCGGTGAGAAACTCTGGAACGAAAAGCGAGGCCCGAATCACGTCAGCCTCAAGCAGTGTGATCTTGGCCTGGGGCCGGGCGTGTTGAAGGGGGCTTACGCGCAATTGCCGCGCTACTTCCCCGATACGGGCAAGGTGCAGGATGTCGAGTCGCGTATTGTGACCTGTATGGAGAAACTGCAGGGCTTCACCCCGGAGCAGATCGCCAAGGAAGTCACGAAAAACCCGTTTGACAAGAAGGGGGGCAACGCGACGGATATCGTCAATATGGCAGTCTATGTCGCCCACCAGTCTGACGGCATGCCCATGGAGGTGCCGCAAAATACTCCCCAGGAAAAATTGTCCTTCGAGAATGGCAAGAAGTTTTTCTGGTATCGCGCCGGTCCGTACAACTTTTCCTGTGCAACCTGTCATTCTGAAAACGGCAAGCAGATCAAGATTTCCAAGTTGCCTAACCTCGTTTCGCCCGATGGCGAAAAGGCCTGGGTTGCGGCAACGTGGCCGGCCTATCCTGATTCTCAGGGAGTTGTGAGGACTTTGGAATGGCGCATGAACGATTGTATGCGCCAGCAGCGCATCGCCGAGCCCAAGTATCTGTCCCAGGTGGTGATCGATCTGGAAACCTATATGGGTATTATGGCGAAAGGTCATAAGATCCTGACCCCATCGTTCAAGCGTTGAGAGGAGACATAATGAAACGAATCGCAGTAATGTCTGCAATGGCCCTTTCCGTCGGAATGATGGGTTGCGCCACACAAGCCGGAGGGATAGGCGGTGAAGATGCCTCGACCTATATGACCAAGTCGTTCAAAGAGGTTATCGCGACGTCCTTCCAGGCCAAGGGCTCGGCTGGATTGGACAGGTTGGTGCAAACCGAGGCACAGCACGAATGTTCCAAGTACGATTATCTTGGTAAGCCAATTCCCAAGGATATCGCTGCCCGAATCGAAAAAGACCATTACAGCAAGGTGGTCTATCCGGCTGACGGCAAGTATTTTGGCGATTGGAAGGCGGGAATGAAGATTGCCGAGAGCGGCAAGGGAATGACATGGAACGACAAGCCCGGCACTCCCAATGGCGGCAACTGCATCAACTGTCATGCGATGCTGCCGAACAACCCGTCGCAGGGCAATCTGGGTCCGTCCTTGGTCGGCTACGGCAAGACCCGCGGTAATTCCGAGCAGATCGTCAAGTACACTTGGGCACGGATTTACGATTCCACCTCGTTCAACGCCTGTTCGCAAATGCCGCCGCTAGGGGCCAGCCATGCCCTGACCCCGCAGCAGATGAAAGATGTCATGGCGTTTCTGTTTGATCCGCAATCGCCCGTGAACAAGTAAAACTGACGTCAGGGGCCGTTTCGGTATAAGGACTTCCCGCCGAATCTGCTTTGATTTGGCGGGATTTTTATTTATTAAGAGGATATTTGAATGAGCCTGACCCGTCGTGAATTTATGGGTGTATTGGCGGCTGCTGCGGCCACTGGTTTTCCCATGACCCGCGAAGCAACCGCTGCGGAAGTCAAAAACCTGTACAACCCGCCCAAGAGTGGCAATGTGCATTTTCTGCACATGACGGATAGTCACGCGCATTTGCGCCCTGTGTATTTCCGTGAACCGAATGTGAACATCGGTATTGCCGGAATGAAGGGGCATTTGCCACACCTCGTCGGCACGAATTATCTGAAGCGCGTCGGCTTTGAGCCCAATACCCGTGAGTCTTATGGCTTCACCTATCTCGATTTCGAACGCGCGGCCAGGCAGTATGGCAAGATGGGCGGCTATGCGCATATTGCGACCCTGGTGAAGCAATTGAAGGCGTCGCGTCCCGGTGCGCTGCTGCTGGATGGCGGCGATACCTGGCAGGGTACGGCGCTGTCACTGTGGACCAAGGGGCAGGACATGGTCGATGCCCAGTTGAAACTGGGTGTGGACGTGATGACGGCGCACTGGGAATTCACCTATGGCCAGGACCGGGTGGAGGAGATCGTCAACAAGGACTTCAAGGGCAAGATCGACTTTGTCGCGCAGAACGTCAAGACGGCCGACTTCGGCGACCCGGTGTTTCCGAACTATGTGATGAAGCAGATGAATGGCGTGCAAGTCGCCATCATCGGCCAGGCTTTCCCCTATACCCCGATCGCCAACCCAGGCTATCTGATCCCCGACTGGACTTTCGGCATCGATACCGACCACATGCAGAAAGTGGTCAAGGAGGTGAAGCAGAAGGGCGCCGAACTGGTCGTGGTGATCTCGCACAACGGCATGGACGTGGACCGCAAGATGGCCAGTCTGGTGGAAGGCATCGACTGCATCTTCGGCGGCCATACTCATGATGGCGAAGCCGTCGCGGTGGAAATCCGCCGTCCGTCCGGCGGCATGACCTTGGTGACCAACGCCGGTTCTCACGGCAAGTTCCTGGGCGTGATGGATTTCGACGTTCGCGGCGGCAAGATGGTGGGCTACAAATACAAGCTCCTGCCGGTGTTCTCCGATCTGCTGCCCGCCGATCCCGAAATGGAAGCGCTGATCAGCAAGCTGCGTGCGCCTTACGAGAGCAAGCTCACCGAAGTGCTGGCTCACACGGAGGGTCTGCTGTATCGCCGCGGCAACTTCAACGGCACCTGGGATCAGTTGGTCGTCGATGCGATGCTGGCTGTTCGTGGCGGCGATCTGGCTTTTTCTCCCGGGTTCCGCTGGGGCGGCAGTCTGTTGCCCAACTCGCCCATCACCCGTGAGGACATGATGACGCAGTTGGCCATCACCTATCCGTACTGCACCCTGACCGAAATGACGGGCGAGACGGTCAAGAACGTGATGGAAGACGTGTGCGACAACCTGTTCAACCCCGATCCCTACTACCAGCAGGGTGGGGACATGGTGCGTGTGGGTGCGCTCGAATATAGTTGTGCGCCCAATGAGAAAATCGGCAACCGCATCCAGGACATGCGACTGAGTGGCAAGCCGATCGATCCGAAGAAGACCTACAAGGTCGCCGGTTGGGCTCCAGTGCAAAAAGCCAGCGCCACGCCGGAAAATCCGCCGATCTGGGATATCGTCGAGGAGTACCTCAAGCACCAGAAGGTCATCAAACCGCTGAAGGTGAACGAACCCAAGCTCATCGGCGTGAAGGGCAATCCGGGCCTGGCGAACTACAGCAAGATGTTCTGATGCCCCGCTGCGATGCACAAACGGCCCGCCAAAGTCCAGCGGGCCGTTTGCTATGGGTGCAGGAAATGGTGAGGTGTTTTATCGTTACTTGAGAAACACAAGCCAAGTTTCTGATCTTGCTTGTTTTTGCGGCCTTTGATAGGCTGGTCGCATTCTTTCACCTTGCCTTGCGGCCATCATGCAGTCGTCCTTTTTTCGAAATTTGTTGCATGGGTCGGGCTTTCTGCTTGCGGTTTTGTTCGCCGTGTCCCTGACGATGAGGCCTGCTTTTGCCGCAATCGGTAAGGAGACGACAAAACGCCCGACCGTCCAGAAGCAGGTTGCGAAAAAGCTGAGCAGCAAAAAATCCCCTCTGCAACCCACCCGTCTGGCCAGGCCCGTCAAGCGCGAAAAAATCAAGGAGAAGGCCAGGCCGGTCCGGACACTGGCGACGAAGAGAGGCAGGGCTGAAAAACCTGCGGTGGCCAAAACCTCGCGCTTTGGCGCCCGCCCGATGGTGACGAAGAAGCGCAAAGACGCCGTCGCCAGCCGAGTCGTCATGTCTGTTCGCAGCAAGGCGACGGTGTCGGGCAGGCTGCCGGCCAAACGGGTTGCGGCTGAGCGACGCCGCCCGCAATCCCGCGTGGTGAAGACCGCGTTCTCAACAGGGGCAGCCTCGTCGGTGTTGCCGGCTGCGGATGAATTGCAGGTTTCGCCGGCTTCCACCGCAAGCAATGATGACCCACTGAACTTGCGTTCCGGTTCCGCTCTGGTCGTCGACGAGGGAACGGATCGCGTGCTTCTGAGCAAGAACGCCGACATCGCGCGCCCGATTGCCTCGCTCACCAAGCTGATGACCGCCGCGGTGATTCTCGATGCCCATCAGCCGATGGATCAGATCCTCGAAATCACCGATGCCGATATCGACACGCTCAAATGGAGTTCCTCGCGTCTGCGTCCCGGCACCAGACTCACGCGGGAAGAACTGCTCAAGCTGGCCCTGATGTCCTCCGAAAACAGGGCAGCGCATGCCTTGGCGCGCAACTATCCGGGAGGAATGGGCGCCTTCATCGCGGCGATGAATGCCAAGGCGCGGTCTCTGGGGATGAATGCAACACGCTATGTCGAGCCGACGGGCCTGTCGCCGCAGAACGAGTCGACCGCGCATGACCTCGCCTTATTGGTCAAGGCCGCTTATCACTATCCCTTGATCCGCGAATTTTCCACCCATCCCGAGAGCGAGGTGGATGTCGGTGCGCGCACCCTGCAATACCGCAATACCGATCATCTGGTGTTCAACCGCGGGTGGGACATCCTGCTGCAGAAAACCGGCTACATCAACGAAGCCGGGCATTGCCTGGTGCTGCAGACCAGGTTCGAGGGGCGCCGGGTGATCGTGGTGCTGCTCGATGCCTGGGGCAGGTATTCGCATTTTGGCGATGCCCAGCGCATTCGGACCTGGCTGGAAGCCAAGGGATTCGGCGCCCTGCATGATCCGGTCGCCCGTACCGGGACACTGCCTTCCCGGGGCGAAGAGGCCGCAGCACCAGGCTTGGTGCGCACCGCATTCGTGGAAAAGGATTCGTCGGCCTACCGCGGCGAGTGAGTTTGCCCAAGCGCTTTCTGGAAGGGTCAAGCGATTCAGCGCCGCCTGTCTTTGTAGCCGAGAGCCGCTGAAATGCGCTGTGCCGTGAGCTGCACTTTCTCCAGCCAGTCTTCCATCAGACGGTCGGCCGGGGCGGACAGAGAAAGACCCGCCACCAGATCGCCGCTGTCGTCGTAAATGCCAGCCGCCATGCAGCGCACGCCGAGTTCGAGCTCCTCATTGTCGCGCGCAAAGCCGTCGTGACGCACCTTGGCCAGTTCGCGTTCGAGCAGTTGCGGTTGGGTGATGCTGTTGCGCGTCTGGCCCGCAAGACCGGTGCGCAGGATGTAGGCCTTGACCCGGGCGACATCATCGGCCGCGAGAAAAAGTTTGCCGACCGAGGTCAGATGCAGCGGCGCGCGACCGCCCACGGAGCGGATGACCTGCATGCCCGAATGCTCGCTGAAAGTGCGTTCGATGTAGACGATTTCGTCGCCCTGGCGCACGCTGAGATTGACCGGCTGGTGGGTGAGTCGATGAAGTTCGCGCATGGGTCCGAGCGCCGCTTCGCGCACGCTCAGGCGGGCTTTGACCAGATTGCCGTATTCGAGCAGGCGCATGCCCAAGCGGTAGGTTCCGGATTCGACCCGCTCGACCATGCGGCCCACGACCAGATCGTTGAGGATGCGATGTGCCGTGGACGGGTGCAGCCCGGTTGCGGCGCCGATGTCCTTGAGCTGCATCGGATCGGAGTTTTGCGCCAGCACTTCCAGCAGTGCAAAGGCGCGGCCCAGCACTTGAATGGACGGCTCGGCAGGCTTTGCAGGCGTTTCGGATTTGCGGGAGACAGAGGCTTGCTGCATCGCGGCAATTTTATATGCTGGGACAGACTTTTGTATATCGGAAAAACCCGCCGCTCCGCCCGTATGTGCGCAGCTTTCGTCAGCACTCGTCAAGTCAGCCGACCGATAATGCACGCATGAAAAAGCGTGTTGGATTGTTCATTACCTGTCTTGCCGATGTCATGCGGCCCAGCATTCCGATGGCCGCGGTAGAGTTGCTGGAAGCGGCGCATTTCGAGGTGCATGTGCCCATGTCGCAGACCTGTTGCGGGCAACCGGCCTACAACTCCGGCGATCGCCGCACGACGATGACGCTGGCGGAAAAATTTCTCGACGAATTCGAGTCGTTCGACTATGTGGTTGCTCCGTCCGGCTCCTGCATGGGCACCATCAAGACGCATTACCCCGATGTGCTCAAAGACCAGCCCGATCTGCTGCGCCGTTTCGCCGCGTTGCAGCCGAGGTTGTTCGAGTTGACCGATTTTCTGGTGCATGTGGCCAGGTTGACCGAAGTGCCGGGCCGGTTCGACGGCAAAGTGACCTACTGCGCATTTCAGCGATCGTGGACGCCTGTTTCATTCTGATCGTGGACGGCGTTTCAGGCTGATCGTGGACGCGCCGGGGGTGCGCGCAAGCGATGGGTTTACTGTATCTCAATCGTCCACGATCAG
>Ga0265295_1000165_pt1 | contig 137884 bp, 122 predicted proteins | sample Munlansysbiofilm_FD_192503 | JGI IMG/M metagenome (GOLD analysis project Ga0265295, IMG submission 192503) | Leachate microbial communities from a municipal landfill in Southern Ontario, Canada - Methane capture system biofilm | ecosystem: Engineered > Solid waste > Landfill > Unclassified ... | reverse complement strand
CATTGCCGGATGTTGAGAGGGCCACTTTACCCCCTACCGAGAGCCTGCCAAAAGATGGCCCATTCAAGGAAAAAGCCGACGACTTCCGGCAGATGGCCAGCACGGATCTGCTGGAAAAATACCCCGGCGACCAAAGTGTGCTCGATGCCGTGGCCGTACGGGAAACCGGCCGGAAATTTGCCGGTCGGTATCTGCCCAACGAAACCGACCGGGCCCGGTTTATGAACCAGGTCGATAGCCGCCTGGCCCACAACCTGGAATATGGCCAGCGCAACCCAGCCCCCCGGATTTTAGAAAAGCAGGAGACCCTAACGCTGGAAGCGGAACGATGAAAATACCGAAATGTTTCACAAACAGGTCCGAAATCATGCGATATCTGACAGATAACTTTTCTTGGGCACATCTTACGCTGGATTATCAGGAGGTCGGCAAATGACGCACGAGCATGTGATCAGGTTTAAGGATAAGCACGATTTGGATGTCTACGCGTATGATGCGAGCGATGTTGTCATACGTTATGCCACATTATTTATGGGATTTTATGGAAGAGACCTCGAAACCGATCCCAGAGACCTCGCTCCAGGTAAAAAGCCGGGGGATGAAGAACACCAAAAAGCTAGGATGGGTATTTTCCCGATCTTTGGCGGCTCCGTTCGCCTCTCTTGGCACGATCTGCGGGATAATCTCATCGAACACACGTTCAGCTTCGACGAGATTTTCCCCGACCTCATTATTCCCCATCCCAAGGAACTGGACGATCGGATCATATGGGAAGATCCTTTGTTTAATGATCCCGGGATTATCCTGGAGATCATCGACCGGACTCTGAATATCTATACGGTGATTGAGTTAGATACATTAATACCGGGAACGGACCGAATTGAAACCATCACCCACCGGACCAAAGTCTTCACCCGTGAGTTTTAGCCATGGGACGGTTTCTCTCGCAAGAAGAAGTGAGTTCTCATGCTCCTGTTTCTGAAGACTGGGAACTCTTTGAGAATGCCAGGAAAGCGTTTGAATCCTTTCGCGTGCTCCAACTTTTTGATCGGAACGATCCCCATAGTAGTCTCTTTGTTGCCTTGGCCGACGGTACTGAGAACGATCTGAAGGATCCGGGTAAATACACGAATGTCGGCTTGCTAAGAAGGGAATTTCCGAAAAACAAGGATTCAAGAGTCAGTTTTGAATATGTCAGCGGCGTTGGTACATATCAAGGCGAAGGGACCCTCCTGACAAAAGCTTCCGCCAAGCTCGATGCCGCGTTTTCGCTGAGCGACCGACAACGGGCTGAAAAACTCTACAATGCTCTCTCCGATCAAGCCAACGCCTGGAAACGGGAAGATTCCGATGCCAGAATTTCGGTTGTTCAGGTCGGTTTCAGCCGGGGAACAGGAGTGGCCACTCTGCTTAACCGGATGATCCATGAAAGAGGGATCAAGGATACGCGGACCCGGGTATGGCGTAACGGCAAAAAGGAATTGGCCGGTGAGCACCTCATCAAACCCGGCCAGTTGCGGCAAGCAGCATTGCTTTACGATCCTGTCACGACCTTCATGCAGGGTGATTTCACCCTCTCGCCCTCGACCGTTTCGGCTCTTCAGCTCAACGCTGTTCATGAATACCGCGCTCTTTTTCCGGTGACCCGGATTGCCGCCGGCCCCGGTCAGTTGCAGTTGCGTCTGCCCGGATGCCACGCCGACATCGGCGGAGGTTACGAAAAGGACGGCCTGGCACGGTATGCGCGGGATCTGGGGAACGCGTATCTGAATCGGCTTGCGGGGCACGCGCTTTTTCGGCAGCCGGCTCTGCCTGCGCGGGACGATCCTTCCTGCGTGATTCATCATTCCTGGGAGCACAGGGCTCTTTACCGCAAGCTTAGCGAGCGCCTGAGCGTTCCGGGGTCGGTTGGCGCAGGTCTTGGGATAGATTCATTTGCGTCCTTGCCGGATGCCGCGCGGTCGCTGATATCCCACAGCGACCCTCTGCCCAAAGACGGTCCGTTCAAGGAAAAAGCCGACGCGTTTCGGCAGCTGTCCAGCAAGCAACTGCTGGAAAAATATCCAGGCGATCCGGATATGCTCGATGCTGTGGCCGTGCGCGAAACAGGCCGCATGTTTGCCGAGCGGCACCTGCAACATGGCGGGGACCGGCAGCGGTTTCTGGGCAAGGTCAATCATCGTGTGGCCTTCAACCTGGAACACGGCCAGCGCAACCCCGCGCCCCGGGTTCTGGACCCGCAGCATCGGCACGTGGCGGAGGAGGAGCGATGAGAAGAAAGTTCTCCACAAACAGATCAACAAGATTGGCGGAAATCCACCCTCGCCAATCCCTCCGGTTGAAGGGATGCGATCATGCCGAATCACATACGCTGAAACATCCTGAGCACCGACGGGTGCAGGGCGGTTCGCAAACCGCCTCTACAAAAATCCGTGCACCAGCGGCCATATACGGATCCAGCGCCGGAAACAAAAAACCGCTGCCATATCAGGCAACGGTTTTAGAACCGAAGAAAGTTGCACTACACCAATATTCGAAGTAGTCCTTTCAGGTGGGGCAGGTCACTTCGACGGAGCGAATTCATGTCCGCACAGCGGACATTTTACCATTGGGGTTGCATCCGTGTTGCGGCCGGTTGTGGCGCAACCGACCAGCAAAAGAGCCATCCCCTGTCCCGGGTTGTATCTCAAACCCCTGACCTTGTGGCCCGCGAACAAAAGCACGGCATTTTTCGGAGATGACGGTTCAGCGTTCCTGCCAGTCGGGTTTGCGGTTTTCACGAAAGGCTTCGATGCCTTCCCTGGCGTCCCGGGTTGTGCAAAGCCGCGCGAACAGCTCGTTCATATGATCAAACGCCCGGTAATAATCCATATCCTCGGCCTCGTAAAATCCGCGTTTGGCATTCTGTAGTGCAAGGGGGCTTTTCTGTGCGAGCAGCGCTGCCCAGGCCCGGGCTTCTTTGTCAAGCTCGCTTTCGGGGACTACCCGGTTTACAAGTCCCATCTGCAACGCCTCCGCTGCACCAAGTAAGTTTCCGTAAAACAGCATCTCCAGGGCTTTTTTCCGTCCCACGGAGCGGGCCAGGGGAACCACGGGGCCGACGCAGTTGAGTCCGACGTTGATGGCCGTCAGGCCGATGCGGGCATTGTCGGCGGCGATGGCAAGATCGGCAGCCGCGACGAGTCCGGCGCCGTTGGCGGCGGCAGCTCCATGTACCTGGGCAATGACGGGCTTGTTGATGCGGCTGATGGTGACGAGCGGGCTCTCCATCTGCTGTATCCAGCGCCGGTATTCAGAGGGGCTCTTGTCGGGGAATTCGGTTACGTCGATGCCGGCGCAGAAAGCCTTGCCCGCTCCTTTGACAAGGATGACGCGCACCCGGCCATGGGCATCCAGGGCCTTGAAAGCTGCATCGAGTTCGGCGGCCAGCGCGGTAGTGAATGTGTTCAGCTGCTGAGGGCGATTGAGGGTGATCGAAGCCACGAAATCATCGCCAGTCTCGACAATCAGGGTTTCATAATGCATGGCGCGCTCCTTTCCGTCTTGCACAATTCGCTGCGTAGCAGGCGAAGTGGTTCGGTTCCGGGTGGCGATTCCGCCTTTGTCGAACTGGATGTGTCAGGAAACCTGCGGCGATTCAATGTCTGCTTCTCCCAGACGGTCCGGGTTTTTTGCCGGCAGGTCCTGGCGGTAGGTTTCCTTGAGAAAAATACTGGCGGCAAGTGCCGCAAGTGCGCTTAAAAACAACATGAAAAAGGCATTCTGATATCCGGTCAGGGTAAATTCCGAGACACTTTTTTTATGACTTTCGAGGATCGATCCCAGCAGGGGTTGCATGAAGGCTCCCCCGGCAAAGGGGAACAGGTTGACAAGTCCCAGAGCGGTGCCTGCTATCCGTGCGGGAAAAAGCTCCCGGGCGTTGGTAAATCCTATCACTACGACGGCGCTGGCAAAGATTCCGAGTCCGAAACAGAGGGCGCCAATCACAGGCAAGGACATGTCGCCGGTAGCGAAGGCAAGCGAAGCGGTGATGCCGACCATGGCCATGCTGGCGAAGACGAGGGTCGGTTTGCGCCCTTTGAATATGCGATTCGAGAGACTCCCCACCAGCGGACTGCCAATGATCATGCCAATTGCTATCAGGGACAGAATGCCTCCTGTCTGACTTTTTGTCGCTCCGTATACCTGCATCAGATAGGGTCCCCCCCAAAGCCCGGCAAACGCAGCGAATATCCCGTAGGTAAAGAAAAACCAGAGGGCCAGTGGCCAGAAGGCGGGCAGGCTCAGTACCTGTTTTACCCCGACAGACAATCGGGCAGGCGGCCCTTTTTCTGTTGCGTGCTCTGCGGGTGAGGGCCATCCTATTTCGGCCGGACGGTCCCGTACAATCCGCCAGATCAATGTTGCAATCACTGCGGTCAACAGGCCGATCAGGATGAAAGACAGACGCCAGCCAAGCCAGGAGCTGGCCATGGCCATGGGTGTGGCTGCGGACAGAGAGCCGATCCCGCCCATGGCCATGAGGATGCCGGTCATGGTGGCGAATTCCCGGAGGCTATACCATTCCGCAAGAATTTTCAGTGTGCAGACAAACAGGGTCGAGACCCCGAGCCCGGCCAGAACCCTGCCGAGAATCGCCCAGGATGGAGAAGGAGCCAGGCCCAGCAGGATGGAGCCGATACAGGCTGCAGCCAGAAACAGCGTGATAGTCTTGCGCGGTCCCCAGCTGTCTGAGAGGAGTCCCGTCGGCAGTTGCATGAGTGCATAGGGATAGAAGTAAGCGGAACTCAGAAAGCCGATAAGCGTGCCACCGGCATGAAGATCCGCCATCATGTCCGTAGCGACGACTGCCGGACAAAGACGGTGAAAAAAGACAAGAACATAGCCAAAGGCCAGAATCCAGAAAATACACAGACGATAATGCGATGGATTGGAAAAACCGGAATTGGCCACAGGCTCCCCCTGGGATGCGATTAATTGTAGATCCTTGTCTTATACCAAAAATTATACGAAAATGGTCGCGAAATGAACTGGGCTTCTGGCAGCGGTTGATGGGGCTGTCCCGCCCGTACAAAGCGACATGGGGCTGGGGCGGGGTCGTGCCGGGCGGATAAGGTGCCGCGTTCGAAGCCGAGGAGGATGGTCGGCTGCGGCTGTGTTGATTCAAATGACAGTGGAGTCAGGTTGATATGAAAATACGCAAACCGACGGAGGAAAACCGTGCCAAGGTCTATGCTCTGTTGCGGCGGGCTTTTCCCCGCGGCGAATATGAGAGTTGCCTGGTGCAGGCCTTCCACGAGCATGGCACGCCGATCCACGAGTGGGTCTGCATTCACACCGGCAGGGTCATCGCCTACATCGCCTTTTCCAATGCCTATCACGGTGACGCGGTCTGCGGGCTGCATCTGGGACCCATGGCCGTCATGCACGAGTTCCGGAAACAGGGCATCGGTTCGGAACTGCTGCGCTTTGCCCTGAGGCAGGAGCCGATCAAAAACCAGCCTCTGTTTGTGCTGGGCGAGCCCCGTTTTTTCAAGCGGTTCGGCTTCGAACCCTGCAAGGCGCCCATCTGCCCCTTCGACAAAAACAACGCCCATTTTCTGAGCCTGCGCAACGATGCCGCCGGTAATTTCATGGTCGGCTACGAAGCGGAATTCAGATCTGCCGGCAAACCGCCTCTGCTCAAGGGCAGGCGGTAATGATGCAGCGATAGGCCTCCGCCTGGGCGGCTACAAGGAAGTCGTCTCCCGGAGGTCGAAAGCCAATGTCCCTCGCGGACAATCCGGCATCAGGGTCGGACTGTCCGCGAGGGTTCTTTTTTTGGGGGCCAGATAGCCGTGAAATCCATTGGTGAGTTTGCAGGAGCGAAGAGCAGCTTGCTTCGCATTAAATATTGGAGATTTTGTCTTCTGCTTCCTTCTTGGCCGATTGGCTGGCAGGATGGAAATCGATATAGGCCAGCATGCCCGGAAATCTCTCCTTGAAGATGAGTCCGAGGAATTCATATTTGGGTATCTGCAATACTTCGGCGTATTCTTCCCATTTTTCCAGGGGGAAGGCAGCTCTGCCATTTTCGAGATAACCGATAAAATTTCCGTATCGATACCCGAGAGCTTTCCCGAGTTCCGATTGGGTCATCTTCAGTGCTTCCCGCCGTTTTTTTATTTCCGATCCGATCAGATTTTCCATAGCGCTACCGTCCAGACGATAGAAAAATTAATGTATGGCGTCGGCTTCAGAAAATCAGGGCCGGTGCATAAATCCGCCGCTTTTAGAAACAAAGTAACAAAGTAATTGCTCGCCGTCAAGGATCATTAGCCTTCAAGGCAAGCGGCCTTGTGCGCGCAGGTTTACAGGCACAGTTGTTTCTGGTCCGAGGTTATCGCCTTGCGAATAGCCTGCAAAAGGCGGCCCTTGATGTAGGGTTTGGCCACGAAACCCTTGATTTTATCCCTGATGTCGCGGTTATGGATGAAGTTTTCCGTCAGGTAGGCGCTGGCCACGAGTATCTTGGCCTCGGGGTCGATGCCCAGCAACTCGCCGATGCATTTTTCGCCGCCCATGCCCGGCATGATGAGATCCATGATGACCAGCCGGATGTCGTCCCGCCGCTGGCAATAGATTTCGTAGGCCTCTTCTCCGGACTGGGCTTCCAGAACCGTGTAGCCATAGCTGTGCAGATATTCCCGGCCGCGATGCAGGATGTAAGGGTCGTCGTCCACCAGCAGGATGGTTTCGTGCCCGCCAATGGGAAAGCGGATGATCTGGTGGTCGACACGGGTGGCTGGCAGCATGATTGAAATGCAGGCGCCTTTTTCGGCGTTGTTGCCGCAGGTGATGTGGCCTGAATGGTTCTTGACGAAGTTGTAAACGGTCGTCAGGCCCAGGCCGGTGCCCTGTCCCGGTTGCTTGCTGGTGTAGAAAGGCTCGAACAGGTGAATGAGATCCTGGTCGGACAACCCCGGTCCTTCATCGAGGACGCGCACCTGGATATATTCACCGGGACGCAGATTGGGGCGATTGGCGGCATAGGACGGGGTGGCGATGAAATTGCGGGTTTCGATGTGGATCGTGCCGCCATCCGGCATGGCGTCCTTGGCGTTGAGCAGCAGGTTCATGAATATCTGGAAGAGCTGGACCGGGTCGCCGTCCTTGACCTTGCAGTCGGCCTGCAGGGAAAGATCGAAGTCGATGCTGGAGGGCAGCAGGGCGCGCAGGGAGTGGGCGACCTGGTCGATGAGCTGGTTGATGTCGACGGACTGCCGGCAGCCGGGCTGGTCTTCGCGGAACATCAGCAGCCGCTGGGTCAGCTCGCTGGTTTTGATGACGGCCAGTTCGATTTCCTTGAGCTTGCCGTAAATGGGGCTGGTTTTATCTTCCGCGGCCAGCAGCAGCTCCACATTGGTGCCGATGATCTGCGCGAAGTTGTTGAAATCGTGCGCGACACCGGTGGCGAGGTTGGCAATGGCCTCCATCTTCTGCGAGTTGGCCAGCTCCAGCTGGGCCTTGCGCATGGCTTTTTCCGCCTCTTTCTGGGAGGTGATGTCGGTCATGTGCAGCAGCAGCGCCTGGCTGCCCTGCCAATCCATGGCGACGGCATTGGTCTGGACCCACCGGGTTTTTTGCGGATCGTTGACAATGCGGGTGCCTTCCAGCGGGGCGTCTGATGCGCCCTGCCGGGTTTGGTCGAGAAAAGCTCTGAAACTGGCCTGATCCTCGGGGTGAATGAACTGGAAAATATTCTGGTTGCTGCCAAAACCGTCAATGATCTTGCGGTTGGCAAACACGATGGTGTCGTTCTGCACCACCATGATGGCGCTGGCGGAATTTTCCACCACCAGGCGGTACCGCTGTTCCGATTTTTTCAGATGCTCGTTGGCCTGGTTCAGGCGCACCTGGCTCAAGCCCATCTCGCCGATGACGATGGCCAGCTTGGAAAAATAATCGGTGACCGATTTGACCTTGTCTTCGGAGAACACCGGAACTTTCAGCAGGGCCTGGATGTACGCGGTCTCGTCAAAGCCGAAATCGCGCGCCTGCTGCATGAAAAAGGCGATATCGGGCGGTTGCAGCAGAAATTGTCCCATGTAGAGATTGGCGATGTGTTCGCCCTGGATCCGGATCGGTGCGGCGGCTTCCATCAGACCGTTCTGACAGCGGTAGATGATGGTGTCGGTCAGGCTGTCTTTAAAATATTTGGGAGGCAGGCAGATGTCGCTTTCAATACAGCGCTGATGGGTGACGGGATGTTTTCGGTGGAAGTTTTCGCAGATTTCCTGCCAATTGCACTTGGCCCAGATGGTGCCGTCCACTCCGATGATGGCCGCGGTAATGCCCACCAGGTCGGAAAACCGCTGGGCCAGTTCCCTGATCTGGGAAATATCGAATATTTCCTCGAACCTGTACAGCATGGGCCCTCCGCTGAAAGATGCGTGCATTTTAGGGCTTGCCCGGATTTCAGAAAGAATCCTCGCGCCGTTGCGCTTGCCATGCGCGCCTGAACGTGTCCCGTTTGTGGTCTCGGGGCGTGTGGCAGGCAAGCGGCATTTAGGCCTTTAAACGCCTTAAGTATGGGCGCTATCGAACAACAAATCAAGTTGTTGGTTTTTGTGAAACACACCCGTTGTCCGGTGGTGGCTCTGCCATGTGCCCAGGGTGTGACAGCGACGGGCTGATATAACCTCGTTTTCGATGAAAAGACCGCTTGACAACCAAGTAATTGATTGGTAGGGTTTTTGAAAAGTAAGTAATTGGTTGAGTTGTTGGGACGCAAACCCCGCTTGGCCAACCTCATTGCGCGAGTGTCCCTGCAGAAAATCCGCATCGAGCATGTTGCAAGCTGTCGACAAGACGAGGAGGTAACTATGTATGACGCATCCGTAGTCAAGGAAACCGCAAAAGTCACTCTGGAAGGTTACGATCCCTATGACAAGGACTACGGGACCGGGACCTCCGGGCTGGAGGAAAATCCGTCTCCTTTTGCGCGCATCAATGCCTGGCGGCAGCAGTTTCTGGATACGCCCCTGGGCGTGTCCGCCGAGCGGGCTGTGTTGTGGACGGAAAAGTTCAAGGAAAACAGCAACAAGCCACATATCATCCGCTGTGCGGAGTGCTTTGCCCATGTGTTGAAAAATGTTTCCATCGAAATCGGCAAGTATGAGCTGGTCGCCGGCAACATGGCGGCGCCGCCGCGTTGCGCGCCGGTTTTTCCGGAGTTCTCCTACGAGTGGCTGGTCGAGGAGATGGACAACAAGCCCTTCGAAAAACGGCCCGGCGACCGTTTCCTGATTACCGAGGAAACCAAGCAGCAACTGCGGGATATCCGCGAATTCTGGAAGAATCGGACAGTGCACGACCTGGCCAAATCCCTGATGCCGGCAACCGCCCTTAAAGGCACCGGTTCCTACGGCAAGGGCATCTACCTGCTCGGCAACTATTTCTTTGGCGGGGTGGGGCACACGTCGGCCCGCTATGAGAAGATCTATGAACTGGGTTGGAAGGGGCTGCAGGACAAGATCGACAGCAAACTGTCCGAACTGGATCCGTGCGACCCGTCGGTGCTGGACAAAATTCAGTTCTATCAGGCGCAGCTCATCTGCCTGGACGGCATCATGACCTATTGCCGCCGTTATGCGAACCTCGCGCGCCAGATGGCACCCGCGGCTGAAGGCGAGCGCAAGCAGGAGCTTTTGCAGATGGCGGATAACCTGGACTGGATCGCCGAGAACCCGCCGCGTTCCTTCTGGGAGGCCCTGCAACTGTGGTGGATGCTGACCGTGGTCATCACCATCGAGGGCAATGGCCATTCCATCCACTGGGGACGTTTCGATCAGCATCTCTATCCCTTCTTCCGCAAGGACATGGCTGAAGGGAAAATCACCAAGGCCTTCGTCCAGGAACTGATCGAAGGGGCCTGGATCAAGATCAGCGAGCTGACCAAGATCCGTGACGAAGGCTCCACCAAGGCTTTCGGCGGCGTGGAACTGGGCGGGCCTTCCTTGACCATAGGCGGGCAGACTCCGGAAGGCGAGGACGCCACCAACGAACTGTCTTTCATGTGCGTCGACGCCATGGCGCATGTGCGCCTCAACGCCCCCTGGCTGACCAGCCGCTGGCACGCCAACTCGCCCCGCGAATGGTGGATCAAGGTTACCAAGGTGGCCAAACTGGGGCTGGGCATGCCGTCCTTCTTCAATGACGAAATCATCATCCCGTCCATGGTAAACCGCGGTCGCACCATCGAGGACTCGCGGGATTACGGCGCGCTGGGCTGTGTGGAGCCCAACTCCGAGGGGCGCGAATACGGCTGGCACGACGCCGCGTTTTTCAATATGAACAAGGTTCTGGAACTGGCCATCAACAACGGCAAGTGCACCGGCTGCAGCGCCGCGTGCCCCATGTACGATCAATGTGTCGGCGCCGGCGAGACCCTTGGCCTGCAGACCGGATCGCTGGCGGATTTCAGCAGCTTTGACGAGGTCCGGGAGGCCTACGACAAGCAGATGAAGTACTGGGTCGACCGGCTGGTGATGGCGGAATGCGCCATGGATGTGGCGCATCAGACCCGCAAGCCGCTGCCTTACCTGTCCCTGCTGGTCGAGGATTGCATCGACAAGGGCAAGGACGTGACCGCCGGTGGAGCGCGTTACAATTTCATCGGTCCCCAGGGGGTCGGCGTGTCCAACGTGGCCGACGGCCTGAGCGCCATCAAAAAGCTGGTGTTCGAAGACAAGAAGATCTCCGGGGCCGACCTGCTCGATGCCCTGGAAAAGAACTGGGAAGGTTATGAGCCCATCTATGCCCTGATCAACAGCGCCAAGGTGCCGCATTACGGCAACGATGACGAAGAGGTCGACGACCTGGCCCGCTGGGGCGCCAAGTGCTACTGCAAACACCTCGAACGCCGCCCCACACCGCACGGCGGGGAGTTCCAGGCCGGTCTCTATCCGGTGTCGGCCAACGTACCTTTCGGCGCCATCACCCAGGCCAGCCCCGACGGCCGCAAGGCGGGTGAGCCGGTCGCCGACGGCGTGTCTCCGGTGCACACCAGCCGTGGCTCTCACGACGTCTCCGGGCCGACGGCGGTGGTCAAGTCCGTTTCCGCCCTGGATCACGGCATCGCCTCCAACGGCACCCTGCTCAACATGAAGTTCAGCCCGTCAACCCTGGCCGGGGAGACGGGGGATGAAAACTTCATCGGCATGATGAAAGTCTATTTCCAGCGCAAGGGCATGCACAACCAGATCAACGTCATCAGCCGTTCCGTGCTGGAAGATGCCATGGATCATCCGGAAAAATACAAGGGACTGATCGTGCGCGTAGCTGGCTACAGCGCCTTTTTCACTGAACTGGATCCCAGCGTGCAGCGTGATATTCTGGAACGAACCGAGCTGGAATTCTGATGTCAGCGGGATTGCCGGGCCGTACAGCCGGCCCGGCAATCCCGTATCAAGGCCATCGCCAGGGGGCATACGATGAAGATGAATTTGAAGACGGCGTTGCGCATGATCAGCGCAAGTCAGGAAAAAGCCGAACAGCTGGGGGTGCCGGTATCCATTGCGGTGGTGGATGCAGGGGGCAACCTCGTGGCCCAGCACCGCATGGACAACGCCATGCTCATCAGTCAGTTTTTGTCTCTGAACAAGGCCTATACCTCGGTCGCCACCACCATGCCTACGGAGGAATTGGCCCGGCATACTCAGCCTGGCGGACCTTTCTTTGGCGTGCATACCTGCCAGGCCGCCAGTGGCATCTGTATCTTCGGCGGCGGTTATCCGGTGTCCGACGAGGGCTGTATTGCCGGAGGCATCGGTGTAAGCGGTGGGTCGTCCGAAGAGGATAGGGCCATCGCAGCCGCCGGCCGCGATGCTTTCGAGGTGGCCGCGGGACGCTGAGCAACCGTCGCGAAATCCACACGGGAGAGCCACGGACAGGAAGGGAGTTTGCGATGCAAGACAACATCGCTCCAGGCAGGGTCGACAGGCTACAGCCGGACATGGATGCCCGGGGCATTGTGTACAGCATACAGCGTTACACGGTTCATGACGGCCCCGGCACCCGGACCTCGGTATTTCTCAAAGGCTGCACCATGAGCTGTCTGTGGTGCTGCAATCCCGAAAGCTGGGACAAAAACCCGGAGGTCGCCGTTTATGAGCAACGCTGTATCGGGGTCGAGAAGTGCGGCTATTGTCTCGATGCCTGCCCGTTTACCTCGCAAGGCATTTTTCGCATCAGCGAGGAGGGCCTGGTGGCCGGTATCGATCGAAGCCTCTGCACCCGCTGCATGGCCTGCGTCGATGAATGTCCGGCAAATGCCCTGGCCCGCTGGGGCGAAGACATGACGGTGGCGCAGGTGATGCGTGAAGTGCTCAAGGATCGGGAATTTTTCGATGAGACCGGCGGCGGCATTACCGTTAGTGGCGGCGAGCTGTTCGTGCAGACGCCCTTTGTGGTGGAACTGCTGAAGGCCTGCAGGGCCGCCGATGTGCATACCTGCATCGAAACCGCCCTTGGCGTGCCATGGAATCTGGTGGCTCAGGCCCTGCCCTATACCGAATATGTACTGACCGATATCAAGCACATGGACGCGGACAAGCATCGCGCGTACACCGGCTGTGACCTGGCGCTGGTGCTGGATAACCTGAAAAGACTGGGGCGCTCGGGCATCCCGTCGGTGATCCGCGTTCCCCTCATTCCCGGATACAACGACAGCGATGAGAACATTGAGGCCACGGCCCGGTTCATCGCCAGTGAATTTGGGTCCACACCCCGGCAGGTGCAGGTATTGCAGTTTCACGAACTCGGCAAGACCAAGTACGAAACCCTCGGCAAGGCTTACCCTCTGGCGGATATGAAGAAGCCGCCCCGGGAGGATTATGTGGCCCGGTTGAAAAGTGCCATCGGCATTCTGCGCAACTGGGGATTGCCGGCCTATGTTGGCAGCAATGTGAAAATGACGCGTTAGGCATCATTTCCGATCCTGAAAATTCCAAGGGCGGAGGGTGCGTCGGCATCCTTCGCCCGTTTTCTATCCACGGCATGGCAGGAGCATGCGGCAAAAAGGCGCATGTTGTTAAAATCCCACAAACAATCCCGCAACCGGCCATCCAAACGCAAAGTTCCGGATGCCGTGATTGGGCGAGAGTCCTGGCCTGGTTTCTATTCATGGGCCATGTCCCTGAAGTCCGGCAAAAGGCCGCGTTATGTCGGATCGAAGTGTTCCACTTTTTTGACTTCAACATCTCGTCCTTATTGTGTAATGGTTTTTTGATGGTAGTCTGGTGGTAATCTTTATGGCGGATCGTGCCAGAATGGATTGAAATCCCTGTTGCTTGCGGGAGCCCTATGTAAAATTCAAAACAACCCGGAGTTTGTGACCGCCGGCTTCGGAAGAACAGGGAGGAACAACAGGCGCACAAGGAAAATTCTCTCTATTCTCAAGGTTGAATTCATGCATGAGCGCGAAATCCTCAACCATGTCCATAAAATACGTTGCTGGTCAATCGGAAAGGCGAGCGAGGGTGAGGCAGAGGTCAATCCGATAATTGCAGCGTCCTGGGATCGCTGCCTGCGACATTACCGAATCAACCCGGGTGAGCCCGATCCGGTTCGGGTGCTGATGGGTGCCGAGTTGCGGGAGTATTCCGGGCCGATCGAACGCTTTTTGCGTATTGCCCAAAAGGCGGTTCAGTATCTGCACCGGCAGGTTGCCGCGCTCGGCTATTGCACCATGCTGTGCGACGCCAACGGCATAACCGTCGACTGGCTGGGCGACGAGCGATTGTCGCGGCAGTGGAAGGCTGCCGGTCTTTGTCTGGGATCTGTCTGGAATGAGAGCCGGGAAGGTACCTGCGGGATTGGCACCGCACTTGTCGAGCAGGTCCCCCTGACGGTGTACAATGGCGAACACTTCCGTGCCAAACGAACACTTCCGTGCCAAACACGCCGATCTGACATGCTCCTGTGCTCCCGTCATCGGTCCGGGCCATAAAACCATGGGCGGGATAGCTGTTTCCAGCTTTGTTTCCCCCGCATTCAAAGACAGTCAGCACCTTGCGCTGCAGTTGGTTATACAGGCCGCGCGCATGGTCGAATGCGCCTTCTTTCTCAGTCAGTGCGAAGATCGGTGGATTTTACGGCTCAGTGTCGAGAGGGAGCTTGCGGAAGTGTCGAGTGAGTGCTTCCTGGCCATGGATGGCGCCGGCAGGATTGTGGCGGCGGATCGTGTGGCTCACTGCAGGCTGGCGGGTGAGATCGGCGGCGGCAGCCTGCTCGGCAGGCCGATCGGCGAGACGCTGGATGTCGATTTCAGGAAACTGCTGGAAATGTTCTCCCGCTCCAGCATGGTGCTGCCCGTCCGCTTGCAGAAATCAGGGCTGCGGATGTTCGCCTCTCTGCGGTTTCCCCGGGCTGCTGCCGTGTCGTCGGCAGGTTCGATCGTGGCGTCCGCTTCCCGCGGCAGGCGTGTGCCGATGGCGGGGACGCCTTTGTCCCTTGATTATCTCACCGGGGAGGACCCCAAACTCAGGGCCTGTGTCGAGCGTATCAAACGTGTCATGAACAAGCCTATTTCGATTCTTCTCCAGGGGGAAACAGGTACCGGGAAGGAAGTCTTTGCCCGGGCCATCCATCATGCCAGTCGGCGCTCCGATAAACCCTTTGTTGCGGTCAACTGTGCCGCGATTCCCGAATCACTGATTGAAAGCGAACTGTTTGGCTACAAAGAAGGCGCCTTCACCGGGGCGCGCAGCAAGGGGATGCGCGGCAAGATTCTGCAATCGGATGGTGGCACCCTGTTTCTCGATGAAATCGGCGACATGCCGGCGAGCCTGCAAACACGGTTGTTGAGGGTTCTGGCGGAAAGGGAGGTCACGCCCCTCGGCGGGGAGACCCCGATTCCCGTCGATTTGCATGTGATATGTGCAACCCATCACAATGTTGCGGACCTGGTAGGCCTTGGCGCGTTTCGCGAGGATCTGTTTTACCGCCTCAATGGCGTGTCCTTTGAATTGCCGCCCCTGCGTCAGCGCTCCGATCTTGCCAGCCTGATCCGCGACGTGCTGGCGATCGAGGCAGGAACGGGTGGCGCTCCGGCGCTCGTTGAAGACGAGGCCATGCGGATCATGGAGGCGCATCCCTGGCCCGGAAACATTCGCCAGTTATGCAATGTCCTGCGCTATGCCCTGGCGATGTGCGATAAAAGGGTGATTACCTGTGGCGATCTTCCCGCCGATATCACCGGTTCCCGGCACTCCGGCGAGGTTGCGCAGATGCGGTGCCTTGAAAAGGACCGCCGCTGTTTGCCTGAAGCGCCGCCGGAGGACGATACCGCTTTTTTGGCGGACGAAGCCATTGCCGGCTTGAATGCCATGGAACAGGCTGAACGCCAGGTGATTATGCAGTCGCTGCAAAAGCATAAATGGCAGATTACCAGGGCGGTACGGGAGATTGGCATCAGCCGGGCGACCATGTACCGCAAGATGGATAAATATGCCATCGTGCCACCAAACAAGCACTGATTTGATGCCGTCGCGGAGCCGGCCGGCAGCAGGCCGGCTAATCGCGAAACCGCCGCGTCAGCTCCGCATAACAATCGATCCGCCCCTCCGCAGAACCCGCCAACGATCCCTTTCCTGAAACAGATACCCCCAAAGGCACAGCCTGAGTTTTTCTTTGACAGAAAAATGTAGTGATGGCATGATCGTGTCGCTTTTATAGGGAACTTATTCGTCCCGATATCCATCGGCACATAGATAGTATCCATCCGGAAACGGCCCTTTTCCGCCGTGGCGGCGTCAATCCGCAGGCTTGCTTGTGCGGCGTACCGATGTACGCCACCGCGCAAACCCTTGATTTCCTTGCCACAACGAAAAATTGCTCGTTTCCCATATGAAAACTACGCTGTATCCATCCGGAAACGGCCCTTTTCTGCCGTGGCGGCGTCAATCCACAGGTTTGTTTGTGCGGTGCAGGCAGTTGCACCACCGTGCAGGGGTTTGGTTCTCTTGGTGGTTGTTGGTGAGTGAACCTTTGTTATTTTTAAATTTTTCATGATCAGTATGAGATGGAGGGTGTCAAGCATGCTCAGGTCAAGAGAGGTTCTGGCTGTATCGCTGGCCGGAATGCTGGTGTTCGGCGCTGCGGCGCGGTTGTGGGCGGCCGCCGATGATGAATTGTACCGTCTTGGCGAGGTGGTGGTTTCAGGGGGCACCCCGATAGTCGAAGCGGTGGGCGTGACGCGCAGGGTGACGGCTGAAGAGATGGAACAGCGCGGCGTGCGCTCTCTTGACGAAGCCTTGAACCTGTTGCCCGGGGTAGACGTCCGGGTGGGTGGTGACGGTGCCCCGCGTATCGACATGCGCGGTTTCCGCACGCGGCATATCAAGCTGCTGCTCAATGGTACCCCTTTCAACAGCACCTATGACGGTCAGTTCGACCCGGCGTTGATCTCGGTGGAGAATATCGCCGAAATCGTGGTGACCACCGGCGCCACTTCGACCCTCTACGGTTCCGGCGGCAACGCCGGGGTCATCAACATCATCACCAAAAAAGGCAGCAAGGGCGTGCGTGGCTCCCTGAACGGTGAACTGGCATCGTGGGATACGCATCTGCTGCGCGGTACCGGCTCCTATGGGGCGGACAAGTACAATGTTTTCGTCAGTGGCAGCCATTACGAGCAGGATTGTTACGAGCTTTCCGATCACTTTTCGCCGGCCAGGCTCGAAGACGGGGACGAGCGGGAAAACAGCGATCGGAGGCGGGATAATGTCTTTGTCAATGTCGGCGTTACCCCGAACGATGTCACCAGTATCGGCGCGACTTTCAGTTATCTGTCCGGCGACCGGGGCAAGCCGTACACCATCCTGACCAAAAAAGACGACCCCTTTGCCAGCAATCCCAAGTACGAGCGGGAAGACGATCTGGAAGAGTTCAACGTCCAGCTGGCGCTGGACCATGATTTTTCCGGGCCGATCAGTGTCAAGAGCTGGGCGTTTTTCAATGCGCTGGACATGGTGGAGAAGACCTACACCGACGCAACCCTCAGTAAACTTAAAAGCAAACTTGACTCAAAGGTGGAAATCTCCGGAGTCAATCTGCAGCTCGCCTGCGACCTGCAGCATTTCGGCAAGGCCACTTTAGCCCTGATGGCGGAAAACGATGATTGGCAGGCGCAGGAAAAAGTCGCTGACACCAGCGAAAACGAGGATTTCCAGCTCTACTCGGCGGATTTCGAATTCGAGGCCAGACCCTTGCAGGATTTGGGCACGGTGTTTGGTTTCGGCTATCACTGGCAGGACCGTGACGAGAAGGACGAGGAGGATTATTCCTATCTGGTCGGCCTGTATTATGATCTGCTGCCGGGCACCCGCCTGAAGGCGTCTCATGCCCGCAAGGTAAGGTTCCCGACTCTGCGTGACCTGTATGGCGACGAGGGCAATGCCGATCTGGGCGGCGAGGTGACCTGGCACTACGAGACCGGGGTCGAACAGAACCTGCCGGCCGAAACCATGTTTTCGGTGACCGGGTTTTATATCGACGTGGAGGATTTCATCGCCAAGGACGACGCGACCAAAATCCGCAGGAACTTTGAGGAATACGAATTCAAGGGGATTGAGGTGCTGGTCGAAAACCGTTATTTCGACAAACTGCTGCTGCGGGCCGGCTACACCTATCTCGATACCGAGGACAAGTCGTCCGACACCCGGCGGGATGAGATTCAGTACAATCCAAAGCATAAAACGACTCTCGAAGCGACCTACCAGCTGCCCTGGCAGATGAGCATTTATGGCAGCGCTCTGTACGTGGCCGAGGCCTACACCTACGATAGCAATGACAATAAAAAACGCATGCCGGAGTATCTGGTGTGTGATTTTCGTATTAACAAAAAGGCGGCAGGCGGGGCTCTTGATCTTTATTTCGGCATCAACAATCTGTTTGATGCCGACTATGAGCAAAGTTATGCTCTGCCCCGCTCTGGCCGTTTTATGTACGGCGGGGTGACCTGGAAATTTTGATGGGTCGGAAAGGCTTGTCCGAAACAGGGACAGGCCAAAATATCTGTTCGATGGCTCGAGATTGCCAGGTAAAAAGTCACCGCCGGGGTCCTGCCCGGATGTTGGTTTTGACGACCAGGGGATCCAGATACGCGCCGAGGCCGGGAGCAAACATGGAAATTTTCATTTCAATCGACGATACGGACAACATCGACAGCCGTGGAACCGGAGAAATTGCCGAACTTCTGGCCAGGGGAATCATGTCCCGTGGATGGGGTAACTGCGGAGCGGTGACCCGACATCAACTGCTCCTTCATCCTGATATTCCCTATACATCACATAACAGTTCCATGTGCTTTCCCGCGAACATTCCCGAGGGGGACCTGGAAGCGGTAACATGTTACTGCTGCTCCACCCTGGCTGCGGAAAGTGTATCGGGGGCGGATCCCGGGCTCTGCATTATGGTTCCGGAGCGGTTGAGCAATCCGCAATCGCTTGTGGCGTTCGGTCGCAGGGCAAAAACGGCGGTTATTACCAAGGACGAGGCTTATGCGACGGCCGCCACCCAAGGTGTACATCTTTCCGAGCACGGCGGCACCGGTCAGGGGGTCATTGGTGCACTTGCCGGAGCAGGGCTTCGTTATACGGGGAATGACGGCATATTCATGGGGCGGTTCCGGATCCCGGCAAACAACGGGATTGCGGTGGCGAGGGAAATTCGCCGCTCCGGAATCGATGTCGTCCAGACCATGGAAGGAAAGAAGCTGCGGGATGAAGAACCTGTTTTTGTTGGCGAATGGGTAAAACCGGTGCTTTTGGACAATAAGCCTGTTCTCCTGGTGGTCCCGGCAGAAGGGCTTCCGGGGATAACCTGGAAGGCATGCGACAGAAAAATCTACATGAAATTTTAATTTTATGGCGGGTTGGTTCTGCCCGCACTTTTTGAAAAAACACGTGTTGTAGCCGAAAAGACGGGAAAGGTTGCATACCTGATGGAAGCTTCGCGACAGGTTTTGTGGAATATCGGCAGCAGCCGCTTTCTTGACATCTGTACCTTCGTTACCGCTGTGTCTTTGGCAGCAGGTTTCTCCGGGAGGATCCGGGCATGGCTCCGTGGCAGAAAAGGGACAGCGGCGGGGCAGGTGAGTGAAAGACTGCGCGCCTTGCTGCGTGCCATTTCAAGCCAGAAGGGGATGATTCGCGGTGGCATGTATCTTGGCATGCACCGTTGCATCGTGTACGGAATGCTGTTTCTTTTCACTGGCACGGTCATGCTGGCGATTGAAATGCACCTTGGCGTGAATTTTATTCACGGAGCCGTTTATCTGGCTTTTGGATTGATTGTCGATTTAGCGGGTATTGCCGTTCTGATCGGTCTATCTCTTGCGATATACAAACGGTATGTTGTGAGACCTGACCGGCTCGAAAGCGGCCTTCGTGACATTTTTCCTCTCATGCTGCTCGCCATGGTGGTGCTCAGTGGATTTTTACTGAAGGGCGTGCGCATAGTCGCCACTGCCGATCCATGGGCGGTATGGTCACCGGTCGGGCATGCTTTTGCCCTGCTGTTGGGCGTCCCCCTTGACCAGCACGGTGCCCTCCGGTTGCACCGGTTTATCTGGCATGGTCATGTGGTGCTGTCCTTTTCTCTGCTCGCGCTTGCTCCATGGAGCAAGCTTCTCCACATGCTGGCTGTGCCATTGAGCATTTTCTCCCGTTTTCCCATAACCATGCGCATGGCGGCAGGGTTTTCAGGAGACAGTGGCCGAGGGGCGTGGACCGTTGCCGACTGTACCAGAAAACAGCTTGTTGAGACCGATGCCTGCGTGGAATGCGGCAGATGCAAAAAACTCTGTCCAGTGTTTCTGGGGGGTATGCCTTTCGCACCCATGATCCTGCTGAAAAGACTGCGAAACCTGGTGCGAAAAGGCAGATGGACCAGTCCGCTTGCCGGCCAGGTTATCGATGAGGCGGCTCTCTGGTCTTGCAGCTTGTGTCTGTCATGCGAGGAACGATGTCCGATGAACGGGGAACATGGCTTCGGGATTGTGGCGATCCGGCGCGGTGAAAATGAAAGGAACCGCGTCCCGGCAATGATAGCCGCCCGCTTTGACAGGAACCTGGCCTCGCTTGCCGATGCTTCCACCTGTCCGACTGCGCCGCAACCCGGTTTTGACGTATATCTATGGCCCGGTTGCAAAGAGAGCAATCCAGATCAAAGTGAAATCCTGCGGAACGTTCAGCAGTTGTTGAAAAAAGCCGGGGTGAATTTTTCGGTTCTTGAGCCCCCGGCATGTTGCGGCGGCCCTGTTCGCCGGCTTGGCAATGAGCCGCTTTTTCAGCGTAATGTCGCGTTAAACGTCGGCTATCTGGAAAAACTGAAGAATGCGACGGTCGTCACCTGCTGCCCGCACTGCTTCAATACACTTGGAAATGAATATCCGGTTTTCGGAGCGAATGTGAAAATAATGCACCATGCGCAGTATCTCTCCGGGTTGGCTGCGGACAAAATGCTTCTACCCGGAAAAAGCTCAGCTCTCAAAGCGGCCTATCACGATCCCTGTTTTCTCGGACGGTATAACGGGGAATACAAATCGGCAAGGACGCTTCTTGAGTCGGTGGCCGGGCTTTCCCTGATCGAGATGAAACACAGCCGCCAGAAAAGCTTATGCTGCGGCTCCGGTGGTGGCACGGTTGCGGCGGAGACCGCCAGGCAAGCCGGCCAACGGCTGTTGACCCGGATTTGCGAAGAAGGGGCGGAAGCGATCATAACCGGTTGTCCCTATTGTCGTGAAATCCTGCGGGCCGCAGCCATGGAACAGGCGTCGGAAAAGCCGGTTGCGATTCTGGATGTTGCTGAAATTCTGCATCGTGCTGAAATCCCATGAGCCGCTTTGTGCAACGTATCGTGCCGATGCTGATGCTGGCTGTTTTTCTGTTGGTGAATCGCACCGACGCAGCACAAACGGTCGATATGTACGGACGGACCGTGGACCTGCCCGGCCGTATTGACAAGGTTGTCGCCGCCTCTCCTCCGGTTACCTACATGGTATGCACCATAGATCCGTGCCTCATCGGCGCATTGAACGTGCCTTCAAACAGGAACCTGCAGAAATATCTTGGAAAAGATATTAAAAACCTGCCGGTTATCGGCGGTTTCGGGGGAGGCTCAAAAAATTTCAATGCGGAAGTTCTTGTGGAGTCCAGGCCGGATCTGGTGATTGTCTGGCCCCCTCCTTCCGGATTTCTTAATCCAATGGCCAGGCGTGTTCTGGATTTATCAGGAATTCCCTATGTACTGGTAAAACTGGATACGATAGAGGATTATCCGCAGGCCTATGAGTATCTGGGAAAATTGCTGGGACGGGAAGCGCGCGGGAAAAAACTTGCGACCTATTTCAGAAAGGCACTTAAAAAGCTGCGTGCAGATACCGCCGGAATTTCTGAACGTCAGCGGGTTTCCGTCTATTTTGCGGAAGGATTGGACGGATTGACAACCGTGTCGTCCGACTCGGTTCACGGGGAGGTTCTCGCCCTGGCCGGAGGTCGAAACGTTTACCCGATAAAGTCTGGAAGCCGTCAGCATAAACACCGGCTCTCGATCGAACAGGTGCTGTTATTCGATCCGGAAGTCATTGTTGTCCAGGAACCTTCTTTTTTCAATGAAATCCACCGGGACAGCAGATGGAGGGAGATCCGGGCCGTTCGCAATAAAAGGGTCGTTCTGGAGCCCAATATCCCCTTTAACTGGATGGACAGACCTCCGTCGTTCCTGCGACTGTTAGGGGCCAAATGGCTGGCCGGCATCCTCTATCCGCATCGTGAAAATGAAAAAGTCCTGTTTGAAACAAGAGAGTTTTTCAACCTGTTTCTGGGTAAGATGCTTGATGATGGGGATCTGCGATCCCTCCTGAACAATACAGACCGCCCATGAGAATGGGAAAAGCCCGGGGACAAACTGCGCAGTGTTCGTTGCCGCAGCAGAGGTCTCTGGAAATATGAAGGGTGATGTTTTCCGATAACACCGATGACCTTGCGGTTTTTATGGCTACATCAAAAAACCCCGCTTTCTGCGGGGTTTTTTGATTCCGTTCTGGTCGGCGGCAGAAGGGTCAATCGCGAAACCGCCGCGTCAGCTCCGCATAACAATCGATCCGCCGGTCCCGCAGAAACGGCCAGATGCGGCGTACTTTTTCACTGCGGCTGCGATCGATTGTTACCACCAGCACTTCCTCCTGGTCCACCGAACCCTGAGTGAGCATTTCGCCCTGGCTGCCGGCCACGAAGCTGCTGCCCCAGAACAGGGAGCCTGCGCCATGAGGATCGGGAGAGGCTTCGAAGCCGGTGCGGTTGACGGCAATAACCGGCAGGCCGTTGGCCACGGCGTGGCCGCGCTGGATGGTGATCCAGGCGTCCCGCTGGCGCTGCTGTTCGCCCGCGTCGTCCCGGGGATCCCAGCCGATGGCGGTAGGGTAGATGAGCAGTTCAGCGCCGGCCATGGCCATCAGGCGTGCCGCCTCGGGGTACCATTGGTCCCAGCAGACCAGGATGCCGAGTTTGCCCAGCGAGGTTGAGATCGGAGCAAACCCCAGGTCCCCCGGCGTGAAATAGAATTTTTCGTAGTAACCGGGATCGTCCGGGATGTGCATTTTGCGATAGCGGCCGGCGATGCTGCCGTCTTTGTCCATGACAACCGCCGTATTGTGATACAGGCCCGGAGCGCGGCGTTCGAACAGCGAGGTCACGATGACCAGGTTCAATTCCCTGGCGAGCTCTCCGAACAGATCGGTGGCGGGGCCGGGGATCGGTTCGGCCAGGTCGAAGCAGTCGGTGTCTTCGGTCTGGCAGAAGTAGAGGCTGGCGTGCAGCTCCTGCAGGACCACCAGTTGCGCTCCCTGGTTGGCTGCTTCGCGGATTCCCTCGACGCTTTTTTGCAGATTGGCCTGACGATCGGCGCTGCAGGTCTGCTGAATCAGGCCAACGATGAGCTCATTCATGGCAAAACCCCTTTCGGAAGTTGCATGGTGACGCAATGCAGCGAACCGTGCTGCCGGATCAGCGGCAGGCAGTGCACGCCGATAATGGCGCGATCCGGAAACGCCTGTCCAACGGCGGACAGGGCGTGGGCGTCCTGAGGGTCGCCGTAGGTTGGAACCAGCACCGCGCCGTTGATGACAAGGAAATTGGCATAGGTGGCCGGCAGCCGATGTCCCTGTTCGTCATGGCAGGCCCGTGGCCAGGGCAACGGTATGAGCCGGAACGGTTTGCCCTCGAGGGTGCGCAGGTCCCGCAGTTCCTGGGCCATGGTCCGCAATGCGGCGAAATGCTCGTCTTTGGGGTTGTCGCATTGTACGTAGAGAATGGTGTCCCCGGGACAGAGGCGGGCCAGGGTGTCGATATGGGAATCGGTGTCGTCTCCGGCCAGGTAGCCGCTTTCAAGCCACAGCACCCGGCGGACGCCAAGCGTCCGGCTCAGGGCCTGTTCGAGCTGGGTTTTGTCCAGGTGCGGGTTGCGGTTGGCGCTGAGCAGACATTGGCTGGTGGTCAGCAGGGTGCCGCGGCCGTCCGATTCGATGCTGCCGCCTTCCAGCACCAGTCCGCAGGTGGTCATGGGGGTGGCGCCGAAGGCTTCAATGCTGTGCAGACGACGGTTGACCAGGTTGTCGAGGTCGGCGGAAAACTTGAGCCCCCAGCCATTGAAGGTAAAGTCGAGCAATTGCGGGCGATTGTCGTTGAGGATGGTGATGGGTCCGAAATCCCGGGCCCAGGTGTCGTTGGTGGGGATCCGGTAAAGCCTTACCCGCTCCATATAGATTTCGGCGGAAATGAGCGTTTGGCGGACGTTTTCGATATCCGGGGCCACCACCAGAACCTTTTCAAATCGACTGATCTCCCGGATCAGTCGGAGGAAAACCGGTTCGACTTCCTCCAGGCAGGGCAGCCAGTCGCTATCTTCATGAGGCCAGGCCAGCAGGACGGCGTCCTGCGGTTCCCATTCGGCCGGCAGGCGATAAAGCATACGAACCTCGCGCGTTAGGGGATGAACAAAGAAGCGCTATGGTAATGAAAAACGGGACTGGAGACAACTGCCAACCGATCCTCTGTCAACCGATGCTCCATAAAAACAGCAGATGGTCGATGATGCTCAACCCAGCCACACTCAGTGCAGCGGCCCATATGGCTTTCCCCACGAGGCGATCGAATCCCGGTGGCTGCCATTGCCGGTGCCAGAGAGTTTCACCCGTCAGTCTGCGCCGCACCTCCATGGCGGTGATTAAAAACGAAAGCCATAACGCCGCCAGCAGCCAGCCAGCCAATACATCGCTGAGCCAATGGGCTCCGAGAAAAATGCGGCTCAGTCCGATCAGTAATGCCATGAAGCTGGCGCTGGTGATCAACGACAGCCGCGAACGCCATTGACGCAGGGTACCCAGCGCCAGGTAAACGCTCAGTCCTCCCAGCAACAGGGCGAAAAATGCATGTTCGCTGGGAAACCCGGGTGAATCCGGCATGATGGCGGGATGCAGCGGCAGGGGGCGAGGACGGTTGAAGATCGACTTTAAAAGCCCTGTGAGCAACTTTCCGGCACCGGTGCCTGTCAGTATTACGGCGGCGGAAAAAGTTCTTCCTTTGAGTATCAGCCAGACAAACAGCAGAAATCCCCAGAATATAACCACCACAGGATCGGCCATCCCGGTCAAAACCAGCAGCAGGCGTCCGGCGAGGGGGTGGTGATGGTTGAGGATGAGATCATAAAATCGCCGGTCGCTGGCGTGCAGGATGGGCAATGTGCTCAATAGGCCAAAGAACAGGGCCGAGAACAGGGCACAGCACAAAAAACCGGCGGTAAGATACAGCCCCGCTCCGTGTCGCAGGCTGAAGCGGTCCGCGATAAATTGCCAGGTTTGCGGGTATCGGTCGCGACATTTTTTCAGAAGCGGTTTTCCCGCCCATCGGCACCAGATCTGGTGAAATCGGGTGCGGATGGTGCTCAGATGCGCTGACAGTCGTGGAACGGTGCGGCTCCAGAACAGGGCATTGCCAAACAGTATGATCGTCAGGGTGATAAGCAACAGGCTGAAGCGCCCGGTCAGAATCTGGACCTGCCGCCAACTGGCGGCGCCCATGCGGCCCAGCCCGGGATAGGCCAGCCCCCACAGCAGGCAGCTGAACAGGGTGTAGAGGCAAAATCTCGTTGGTGAAAATCTTGCACTGCCGGCCATAAACGCGGTCATCCCGCGCAGCGGTCCAGCAAATCTACCCAGAAACAGGCTCTTGCCGCCATGATCGAGAAAAAACATTTCGGCTTTGCGGATAGCTCCCATGTATTTACGAAATACAGGTCGGCGCAAAAAACGGTAGCCCAGGCGTGCCCCCATCAGATAGCTGAGATTGTCCCCGACAAAAGCGCCCAATGCGGCCGCAATCATGACGCCTCCAAGTTTTCCCTGGCCGTGGGCGGAAAGGAAACCCGCCAGGAGCACCAGGCTGCTGCCTGGTATCGCAAGACCGACCAGGGCGATCGATTCGGCCATGGAGATCAGGCCAAGCAGGGCATAGTAAAGGACCCCGTCGGGAAGATTGCTGGAGATGTATGGGAAAAAGGAATCCATGTTCATGCCGTCGAAAACGGTTTCAAGTCAGCCCTGTGGCGGCAAGATATTTCCGGCAGCCCGCTTCCTGGGAGTTCCTTGCCCGGATAGTGTTCTGCGTGGCTTGCCAACAGTGGGTGAATTGTTAGTATTAAGGCATGACCGCGACCGCAGATCACCCTGTATTCGGTAATATGTCTCACAGTTTACATGATCTTTGGGGTTTTTCCGCATTCTGGATCCGGTCCGCGGGCGCACCCAATGATCATCTCGGTAATGTGTATTTTCCGCAGCTCCCGGTTATGGACCAAGGAGGCTGAAATTCATGGAACAATTCAGGTTATCACCGCAGGAACTTCTCTGGAAATGCGATCCCGCCCAGTTTGAGTTCTCCAGCACCGGCGAAATCAGCTGCCCGGAGGAGACGATCGGCCAGGACAGGGCCTTGACCGCCATTGAGTTCGGATTGGGTATTGATTCCAACGGTTTCAATATTTTTGTTCTCGGCGAGTCGGGAACCGGACGTTCCTCGACCATCAAGCGGGTGCTGGAGCAGCGTTCCAAAGCGGAGCCGGTCCCTGACGACTGGTGCTATGTCCACGATTTCATAGGTGGCGACAAGCCCGGCTGTATCCGGTTGCCTGCTGGGCTTGGCAAGGCTTTCCGGGATGATATTGATACCCTGATCAGCCACCTGGTGGAGGCCATTCCGAAGCTTTTTGAAAGCAAGGAATATGAACAGGCCAAAAATTCCATCACCCAGGAGTCGCAGGAAAGAAACAAGAAACTTGTTCAGGATCTTGAAGCGAAAGTCAATGCCGAAGGTTTTCTGCTGCAGCGTACCGTGGGTGGACTGGTATTGGTCCCGACCCGCGAAGGGGAGCCTCTGTCGCAGCAGGAATACGGTGAACTCGATGAGAGCGAACGGCAGAAGCTCGAGGTAACGGGCAGCAAGTTGCAGGATCTTCTCAACGATACGCTGCGCCAGGTGGTTGAACTGGAGAAACGGCTGAGGCTGACTCTGAGCGAAATGGAAAAGAATTTCCTGAACTCCGCGCTGCAGCACCTGTTTGAAGAGCTGGAAGAAAAGTACCGCGAACATGCCAAGGTTCTGGAGCATTTCGCCAACTGCCGCCAGGATCTTCTCAATCGCGCCGATGAGTTCCGGCCGTCGCAGGGACCTCAGGTGGCTCTTGGCAACATGCGTGTCGGGCGCCAGGAGCCATCCTTTGATCAGTATCGGGTCAATCTGTTCGTCGACAACAGTACCCTGGAGGGGGCACCGGTTGTTTACGAACCCAATCCCACCTATTTCAATCTCTTCGGGCGGATCGAGCATATCATTCAGATGGGCAATGCCACGACCAACTTTACCATGATCAAATCCGGGGCTCTGCACCGGGCCAATGGCGGCTACCTGATTGTCGACTGCCGGGAGGTGCTGATCAACCTGTTTTCCTACGAAGCCCTCAAGCGCTGCCTGCGCAACAGAGAGATCAAGATCGAAGACATGACCGAGCAGTACCGGTTGATCGCCACGGTGACGCTGAAGCCGGAACCGCTTCCGCTGAAGTGCAAAATCATCATGATCGGCCTGCCCATGTTCTATTACCTGCTGTATCAGCTTGATCCGGATTTCCGCAAGTATTTCAAGGTTAAATCCGATTTCAATAGCATGATGAAAAACACCTGGCAAAGTGTGCAGCATTTTGCCCAGTTCATCGCTACCCAGTGCCGCAAGGAAGACCTGCTGCATTTCTCCCCCGGCGGCGTCGCCAGTGTGGTGGAATACGCCGCTCGCCTGGTCGAGGACAAAAACCGGCTGTCCTGCAGTTTCATGGACCTTTCCGATCTGCTCCGGGAAGCGTCCTTTTATGCCCGGCGGCACAGTGCCGATACGGTGCAGCGGCAACACGTCGAACTGGCGGTGGAGTCCAAGGAATACCGTTCCAACAAACTTGAGCAGCTGGTTCAGGAATTCATCGAAGACGGGCGCATCCTGGTCGATACCGATGGTGAGGTGACAGGGCAGCTGAACGGCCTGTCCGTCTACCTGATGGGCGATTATTCCTTCGGCAAGCCCTCGCGGATCACGGTGCGCACCTTTATGGGCAAGGGAGGCCTGGTCAACATCGAGCGCGAAGTCAAGTTGTCCGGGCCGATCTACGACAAGGGGATGCTGATCCTGTCCGGGTTTCTTGGCGACCGCTATGCCCAGGACAAGCCCCTGTCCCTGTCGGCATCCATATGTTTCGAACAATCCTATTCGGGGGTGGAGGGCGACAGCGCTTCGGCCGCCGAATTATACGGCCTGCTTTCATCCCTGGCCAATGTTCCGATCCGTCAGGGGATCGCCGTAACCGGCTCCATCAACCAGCGTGGGCAGATTCAGCCCATCGGCGGGGTCAATGAAAAGATCGAAGGGTTTTATGCCGTCTGTAAAGCCCAGGGTATTACCGGGCAGCAGGGCGTGCTGATCCCGGCGCGCAACATCCAGAATCTGATGCTCAAAAAAGAAGTGGTCGAGGCCGTGGAAGCCGGAAACTTTCATGTGTGGGCCGTTGATCATATCGACGACGGTCTTGAAATCCTGACAGGAATTCCTGCCGGCCAGAGGCAGGCAGACGGCAGCTGGCCCGAGGGAACCATGAATTTCATGGTGAACGAACGTCTGCTGCAGATGGTCGAAACGCTGAGGAGTTTTGGAAAAAACGAAGAGAAGAACGATAAAAACTGAAAATTTTGTTTTTTTACCAGAACATTCCGAAAATCAGGGTGGTTTCAAACGGCAGGGGCAAGATTCCCCTGCCGTTTGTTTGTGTGGTGCACCGTGCCGGGGCATGTGTTTTTGATGGCAAGGCTACTGGATAAAAAATAATCAGCCACTGTTTCCCTCGCCAAGTTTGCTTAAAAAATAAGCCATCTTTGTTTGTTCACATCTGTAACATATCGAAATCACAAAAAAATAGTTTTTGGTACGGCCTGTGCGATACCTATAGGCAAGCGCGCGCGATTTTTCGGGAAAATGCTTTTTGGGAGCACAGGTGTGGCGATGCCGACCTGTTACAGCTGGTGGCGGGTCTTCCGGAAATCCGCCACCCCATACCTCTTCGCCGGAGGCGTCAAAGGAGACATACCCATGAAAAAGATTGAATGCATCATCAAGCCTTTTAAGCTGGAAGACGTCAAAGAGGCCCTGGCCGACATAGGCATCAGCGGCATGACGGTCAGCGAGGTTCGCGGCTTCGGACGGCAGAAGGGACATACCGAACTTTACCGTGGCGCCGAATACCAGATCGACTTTATTCCCAAAATCAAGGTGGAACTGGTGATCCCGGCGGATCGTGTCGGAGAGGTGGTGAACATTGTCAGGGATGCCGCCCAGACCGGAACGATCGGTGACGGCAAGATTTTCGTCTACGATATCGAACAGGTGGTTCGCATCCGTACCGGAGAAACCGGATCGGAAGCCCTTTAAGCCGCATTTGGCGAGACAGCAAGGAGGAAAGTGGTTATGAAGATTCGGGCAAATATACTGGTCGCCGGTCTGCTGCTGGCGTTGCCGGCCCTGGGGTGGGCCGAAGATGCACCCCTTACCGCCGATGCGGTACAGAATAACCTTAATTTCGTCTGGACCATGATTGCCGGTTTCATGGTTTTCATCATGCAGGCCGGTTTTGCCATGGTGGAGGTTGGTTTTACCCGCGCCAAAAACGCCTGTAACATTCTGATGAAAAATCTGATGGATTTTTCTGTGGGCGCTATCGCCTTCTGGGCGGTGGGGTTCGGCCTGATGTTTGGCGCCACCAATGGTTTCTTCGGCACCACCGACTTTTTCTTCAGTGGTGCCAGCGGTGATGGCGAAGCCTGGAACTATGCTTTCTGGCTGTTCCAGGTCGTTTTCGCCGCCACCGCCGCTACCATTATCTCCGGTGCCGTTGCCGAGCGTACCAAGTTCAGCGCCTACCTGGCCTACTCCGCCCTGGTGTCGGCGTTTGTCTACCCCGTTTTCGGTTCCTGGGCCTGGGGCAGTCTCTACAACGGCGGCGGCTGGCTGGAAGGTCTTGGTTTTATCGATTTCGCCGGGTCGACGGTGGTTCACTCCATGGGCGGCTGGTTGGCTCTGGCCGGGGCCATTGTTGTCGGACCGCGTCTCGGCAAGTACGACAAATCCGGAAGGGTCAAGCCGATCCCCGGGCACAATATCCCTCTGGCAGCCTTGGGCGTGTTTATTCTGTGGTTCGGCTGGTATGGCTTCAATCCAGGCTCCACCACCACCGGTGACACTTCCATCGCCCTTATCGCCGTAACCACAACTCTCGCCGCCGCTGCCGGTGCCACGATGGCCATGCTGGCCACCTGGCTCAAGTATGGCAAGAGCGATATCGGCATGACCATGAACGGCGCCCTGGCCGGTCTGGTCGGCATCACCGCCGGCTGTGCCAATGTCACGCCGCTGTCGGCTGTCATTATCGGTGCCATTGCCGGGGTGCTGGTACTGTTCTCGGTTCTGTTTTTCGACAGAATCAAGGTCGACGATCCTGTCGGTGCGGTTTCCGTGCATGGCGTGTGCGGCGCCTGGGGCACTCTCGCGGCCGGTCTGTTCGACAGTGCCGGATTTTCTCTGAAGACCGTCGCCGTACAGTTGACCGGCATCGGCGCATGCTTTCTGTGGGCTTTCGGCATCGGCCTGATCATGTTCAAACTTATCGATCTGGTCATCGGCATGCGGGTTTCAAGGGAAGAGGAAATGGCCGGCCTCGATTATACCGAACACGGCGCCTCGGCCTATCCCGACTTCCAGACGGTGCGCCTGGGCACGGTGTTCGCCCCCGGTCAGGAAAACGTGAACGGTTCCAAACAATGAGGATTTCCCTGTGCCCGGGCGGCCGTTGTGGCCACCCGGGGCGGGAACATGTCAAGGAGGAAGCTGTTATGAAAAGATGGAGCGTTTCTTTGCTGGTTGCGGCTGTGGTTTCCGTTGCCCTGGCGGTTTCGGCCGGCGCCGCAGTGATTGAAGTGGAAGGCGATGTTTATGTCGGTGTGTTTGACAAGTACTTGTGGCGTGGGCACAATCTGAGTGGCAGCATGCCTGTGATCCAGGCCGGAGCCGATCTCTCGAGTCATGGCTGGACGCTGGGTTACTGGAGCAACTGGCAGATCAAAAGCGATGCCGGCGAAGGCTATAAATCCGGCGAAGTGACCGAAACCGATATCATCCTGAGTTATGCCCAGGATTTCGGCGAGTTGCTTTCCGTGACGGTCGGAAATATCTGGTACCAGCTCGATGGCATCGAAGACACCAATGAACTGTTCGTCAATGCCACCATCAACACCCTGCTGTCGCCCACCCTCGGCATGTACTGGGATTGGGATGCCTGTGAAGAAGAAGGGTTGTTCTTCACTTTCGATATCAGTCACTCCTTTGAACTGATGAAAGATCTCACCATGAACCTGGGCGCGCTGGTAAGTTACAATCTGCACAGCGACTATGCGGTGAGTTTCGTTCGCGATTACTCCGGTTTTCACAACTATGAACTGAGCGTCGGTCTCGATTACGCGCTGACCGATCAACTGACGCTAAGCCCCTCTTTCTCCTACTCCTCCGGAATCAGCGACGCTGCCAAAAACAACATCGATACGCAAACCCTGGCCGGTATTAACATCACCTATACCTTCTGACGGTTTTTGCAGGCAATGCATCGACGGGCAGGTGGCTTTCATCCGAAATCAGCTCTTTTCCGTCGTGGCGGCGCCAATTTGCGGTTTTTCCGGTCATTCTCTTTCGGGAGTCACTGTGTTTCCGTCCGCCGCGGTCGGTGCCAACATGTTTTGCCGGAGGAACATCCGGATGGATCATCCGTGTGTTATACTCTAAGTATCCTCGAAGTGCCGGTGGGTTTTAAAGCTGTGGCTGTCGCAGGGGCGGCAGCGCGAAATAACCGCAAGCAGGGAGGATTTATGGTGAAGCGGGTGCAAACGGAAGAGTTTTCTCAGAAGCGGGCGAATGCCGAGATTTTGAGGCGCATGATGTGTCTGGATGAAGACCTGGAAATCATGGACCGCCATGCTTCCGACCTGGTCGATGTCGAGGTGGAAGTAAAGGATTCCATGCGTCGCTGGGACCGGGAGCATAAAAACTCCCGACTGCATAGCGTGCCGCGCCATCTCAAGCATGTACGGTGATGGTTGCGGGTTATTTGCCCGGATCTGAAAACAACGGGGAGTTCCGTGGGGAACTCCCCGTTGTTTCGTCTATTCTTCGGTTTTTTCCGCTTCCTCTTCCGGTGCTTCTTCCTCTTTGATGGTCTCGATCTCCCCTTCAAGCGCCGCTGCCCGGTTTTTCAGGTCATCGAGCTTTTCCAGCAGTTGGGTGACAGCGTCATTTTCCATAATGGCGACAATGCCGTTTTCCCGCAGTTCATCGATCTCCTTGCCAAGGTCGCTATGGGCTGCCGCGATTTTGCGGTGAATGGTCGCCAGATCAACCTTTTTCTGCACGATGCGCTTGTATCTGTTGGCCTGAAACGAAGCAATGTGGAGGGTTTTGCGGGTAGAATCCCAGATTTTTTCGGTGGTGGTTTTTTTCTTTTCGCCCGAATCGTTTTGTTCGTTCATGACAACCTCCAAGGTTTGGCAATCATTGATAATATGTTAAAAATATTAACATCCCGGAAAGACACGTCAAGATGTCCGGCCGCCGCGGTAGCCTTATTGGCCACGCCGGACGGCGCCATGCCGCTTATTCCAATTTTCATGGGGGATCATAACATGGAAGCAACTGCAGGGCAGGCAGGAAAAACCAAGTTTCAGATCGATCTGCGCCGTTATCTGCGGGAAGACGGTGAGGATGAGCAGCTCATTCACCTGATTTGCGAAATCGCCGAAGCCTCCAAATATATTATCAATTCGATCCGCACCGGCGACCTGGGGGTGGCAGGTACCTCCAATCTTTATGGCGAGCAGCAACTGGCTCTCGATGTATTGTCCGATCGTATTTTACGCAAACGCCTGGCACAGTCGGGCGTGGTGAGCAATGTGGTGTCCGAGGAGACCGCCGATATCGTATTTATCGCTCCGCACCGTACCGGTAATTTTTCGGTGGCCTACGATCCCCTCGACGGTTCCTCCCTCGTGGATGTCAACCTGGCGGTGGGCACCATTGTCTCCATTTACAGAGGCTGTGATCTGATGCAGCCCGGCACCAAACAGGTGGCCGCTTTGTATATCCTCTACGGCCCGAGAACCACCCTGGTTTATACGACGGGACACGGGGTCCACGAGTTCGGCATGAATCAGCTGATGGAATATACCCTGCTGCGCCGCAACGTCCGCATGGAGCCCAAAGCCTCCATTTACGCACCCGGCGGTCTGCGCAGCCTTTATACGCCCGGAACCGGCAAGTTCGTTCGCCAACTGGAGTCCAATGGCGTCAAATTGCGCTACAGCGGTGGTCTGGTGCCGGATTTCAATCAGATTCTGATGAAAGGCAAGGGGGTTTTTTTCTATCCGCATCTGCAGAATGCGCCGCAAGGCAAGCTGCGATTGCTGTTCGAACTCAACCCCATGGCTTTTCTTATGGAACAGGCCGGTGGCGCGGCTTCCAACGGCCGGCAGCGCATCCTCGATCTGGTGCCGCAAAAGTTCGACGAACGCAGCCCGTTTTTTTGCGGTTGCAGGGATGATGTGGCCATGGCGGAGGCCTGCATCCGGGAGGAAGGATAAAAAAACGGGGACCGCAAGGTCCCCGTTCCGGTTCAGTCGTCAAGCAGGGCTTTGACCTTGTCATAACCGGCGTTATAAGCTCTTTTGTTGAGATCCATAAAAGCTTCGGGAACCCGGCGCAGCACCGCTTCTTCTCCCGACTCGCGCTTGACGATGCCGGTCAGGGCGACCATGGCGCCGAGGGCGACGACATTGGCGACGATAGCGCGGCCAATGTCGGTTTTCGCCGTGTTGATGATAGGGAAACGGTAAATCTTGAAATCGCCCGCCGGCGGATTTTTGACGAAGTCGGCATCGAGCAGCAGCAAGCCTCCGGGCTTGATGGTGTCGGCATATCGGTCTGCCGCTTCCTGGGTCAGGGCCAGACAGGCATCCACCATGGTTGCCTTGGGGTAGTCGATAGGGCCGTCGGAAATGATGACTTCGGATTTGGAGGCGCCGCCGCGGGCTTCCGGACCGTAGCTCTGGGATTGCACGGCATGCTGGTCCTCGACGATGGAAGCAGCTTCGGCAAGGATGATCCCCGCGGTGATAAGCCCCTGTCCGCCGGCACCGGAAAAGCGTATTTCATAGCGTGTGGACATGGTTTTTCCTTTCTCGGTACAGGTCAGGATTTTTGCGCGCGCTTTACGACTTCGGCGTACTGTTCGCAGTATTCCGGGCGTTGTTCCTGATGCAGGATGCCGGTGACGATCTTACCCTCCAGTTCCTCTTTGGACATGCTGGCGGCTTTGGCCACGGGCACTGCCAGTTCCTTGAAGCGCTTCATCATGTCAACCACCGAGCGGAATTTGTTGCGGCGCCCGTAAGTGGTCGGACAGTCATCGAGGACCTCGATGACGGCCATCCCCTTGTGACGAATGCCCTCGGCGATCAGCTTGTCGATTTGCGTGGCGTGAAACGACGTGGTGCGGGCCACAAAGGATGCTCCCGCGCCGATCGCCAGTTTGCCGATATCGAATACCGGGTCGGGGTTGCCGTAAGGGGTGGTTGATGCACGGTCGCCGGTAGGCGTGCAGGGCGAAAACTGGCCGCCGGTCATGCCGTAGATGAAGTTGTTGCAGAGGATATAGGTCATGTCGATATTGCGGCGGCAGGCGTGAATGAAATGATTGCCGCCGATGGCGACGCCGTCGCCGTCGCCGCCAACCACCAGTACGTTCATTTCCGGTTTGGCCATTTTGATGCCGGTGGCAAAGGCTGCGGCGCGGCCGTGGGCGGTGTGCAATGTGTTGAAGTCGACATAGCCGGGCAGCCGGCTGGCACAGCCGATGCCGGATACGATGGCCGTATTGTCCTTGTCCAGCCCGCAGGCGTCGATGGCCCGCAGCAACCCTTTGAGGATGATGCCGTGTCCGCAGCCCGGACACCAGATATGTGGCAGTTTGCCGGGGCGCAGATATTTGTCGTAATCGAATGCCATGGCTAGCAGACCTCCTTGATTTTTTCAATGATCTGGGAGGGAGTGATCGGCTCCCCGTCCACCCGGCCTATGCCATGCAGGGCGCAGGCGCCCCGGATGACGCGCTCGACCTCCAGGATCATCTGTCCCAGGTTCATTTCCGGGACGATGAGGGTTTTGCAGCGGACGGCGAGTTCGGCAATGCGACGTTCGGGGAAGGGCCACAGGGTGATGGGGCGGAACAGGCCGACTTTCATGCCCTGCTCGCGCAGTTGGTTGACGGCGTTGCGTGCCGAACGGCTGATGGTGCCGATGGCGACGACGATGATATCGGCATCCTCCACCAGATATTCTTCATTCTTTTCGATCTTGTCCCGGTTGGCTTCCACCTTGCGGATCTGGCGGCGTTCCTCGGCATCGACCAGTTTGGCCTTGGTGGTGGGAAAACCGTCAGCCGCCTTGTTCAGGCCGGTGACATGAAAACGGTAACCCGAGCCGAAGGCGGCCAGCGGCGGTACGTCGCCGAAATCCGGGTCGTAGGGCAGATACTGGTCCGGCGGCACCGAGGGCGTCTGACGGTTGATCACTTCCAGGTCGCCGGGCTCCGGCAGTTCGATGCGTTCGCGCATGTGGCCGTTGATTTCGTCCAGCAGCACCTGGACCGGCATGCGGTAGGTTTCGGCAAGGTTGAAGGCGCGTACCGTCTCGGCGAAGATTTCCTGGCAGGAAGCCGGCGCCACGGCAATCGCCGCGTGGTCGCCGTGGGTGCCCCAGCGGGCCTGCATGATATCCGACTGACTGGGCCCGGTCGGCATTCCCGTCGATGGCCCGCCGCGCATGACGTTGACGATCACGCAGGGGATCTCGGCGATGCATCCGTAGCCGATAAGTTCCTGTTTCAGAGAGATGCCGGGACCGGAGCTGGCAGTGAGCGCCTTGGCGCCGGTCAACGCCGCCCCCAGCACGGATGCCATGGCGCCGATTTCATCTTCCATCTGTATGAACTTGCCGCCGTTTCTGGGCAATTCCCTGGACATCACCTCGGCCACTTCCGTTGAAGGGGTGATGGGATAGCCGCCGAAAAAGTTGCAGCCGGCATAGAGGGCACCGTAAGCGCAGGCTTCGTTCCCTTGCAATAAAGCAATTTTTTTAGCCACCTTGACAGACCTCCTCAAGTCAAAAAAGCATCAATCCCTGTGGACTCTGATCGCAAAATCGGGGCAGCGCAATTCGCACTGCATGCACCCGATACAGGCTTCCGGCCTGACGACCTTTACCAGAAAACCGTCCATTTCCAGGACATTGGTGGGGCAAAATTCCACACAGATGCTGCATCCCTTGCAGTATGATTCAATAATTTCCAAGCGTGGGGTACTCATTCCCGGATTCTCCTTGTCAATCATTAACCGATGCGGCAGCAGATATTACACCCTGCCGCTCATTATTCATAAAAAACCATCGGCCATCCTATCATGTTTGTCCTGACCGAATGCAAATTTTTTCTTTGGGGTGGGCGGGCAGAAACTGCCGGTGAGTCAGACGGCGGGGTTTATGGGAGCCTTGGGAATCGTGGCCAGAGCGACAGCCAACTCGGCCCGGTTCAGCAGCGCCGGGGTGCAAAAAACGTATTGATGGATGCCGAGGCGACACCGGATCAGCTCCAAGCCAGGCCGGCAAGTAAATATCCGGAAAGGGCAGAACAGCTGGCCGGGGACATCGCCGTTTTTTCCGGTTATTTGTCGCGCCGCTGGAGTTTTTGGTCCTTTTCTTCGATCTCGCAGGCCATCCGCTCCCGGAATGCCAGCAATTTTTCTGACAGGGTCGGATCGCTCAAGGCAAGGATCTGCGCTGCAAGCAGGGCGGCATTGCGGGCCCCGGTCCTGCCGATGGCCGTGGTGGCAACGGGGATGCCCGCGGGCATCTGGACAATGGCATATAACGCGTCGACGCCGTTCAGCGGCCCGCCGCCCATGGGGACGCCAATGACCGGCAGGATGGTGCCGGCTGCCACGACTCCGGGCAGGTGGGCGGCCAGGCCGGCGGCCGCGATGATGACCTGGATGCCGCGACCGGCGGCCGCTTCGACAAGATCAGCGGTTTTGCGCGGTGAACGGTGCGCCGAGGCGATGCGCATTTCAAAGGGAATGGCGAATTGTTCGAGGATTTTGGCGGTTTCTTCGAGTACCGGGCAGTCTGAATCGCTGCCCATGACGATCAGTACTTTGGGGCTCATGGATGCTCCTGTATTTTTTGAAGAGTAATGATCGGGGATGCGAGGCCATGCCGCCCCGGAAGGAGCGGCATGGCCGGGCAAAAACGATAATTCAGATTAATTCGCCAGTTTTTCGTACAGGGCAAAACGGCGTCTGGCCCAGGCGTTGGCCCGCTCTATGAGCGCCTCCGCCGCATCCGGATTGACCTTTTTCAGAGCCCTGAAGCGGTTCTGGGTCTCGGCAAATTCCTCGAAGGAGAGGGTCGGCGCCTTACTGTCGAGTTGCAGTGGGTTCAGGCCCTGCGCGGCCCGCTCCGGGTTGTAGCGGTACAGGGGCCAGTGACCGCAGGCGACCGCTTTTTTCTGCGAATCGATCCCCTTGGTCATGTCGATGCCGTGGGCGATGCAGTGGGCGTAGGCAATGATGATGGATGGGCCCTCAAAAGCCTCCGCTTCCATGAACGCCTTGATGGTCTGGGCCGGGTTGGACAAAGAGACGCTGGCCACGTAGGCGGTACCGTAGGACATGGCCATCATCCCGAGGTCCTTTTTGGGCATGTTCTTGCCGCCGGCGGCAAACTGGGCGACAGCGCCGAGGGGGGTAGACTTGGAGGCCTGCCCGCCGGTGTTGGAATAGACTTCCGTGTCGAGGACCAGCAGGTTGACGTTTCTGTCGGTGGCGATGACATGATCCAGACCGCCGTAGCCGATGTCGTAGGCCCAACCGTCGCCGCCGACACACCATACCGATTTTTTCACCAGATAATCGGCCAGGGTGGCGAGACGTTTCGAAGCCGGGTCGTCGCAATTGGCAAGCATCTGTTTGAGCTGCGTGACCCGGGCCCGTTGTTCCTCGATACCCGCCTGAGAGGACTGGTCGGCATCCCGGATGGCCAGTAACAGTTCCTTGTCGGCCGGGCAGCCGGCACAGTCGCATGCGATAACTTGGGCCAGCAGTTCGCCGGCGGCTTCGCTGAACTTATCCACCGCCAGACGCATGCCGAAGCCGAATTCCGCGGTGTCCTCGAACAGCGAGTTGGACCAGGCCGGGCCCCGGCCGTCATCGCGGGTGGCCCAGGGGGTGGTCGGCAGGTTGCCGCCGTAAATGGAGGTACAGCCGGTGGCATTGGCTATCAGCGCACGATCGCCGAACAGTTGCGACATGAGTTTGAGGTAAGGGGTCTCGCCGCAGCCCGAGCAGGCACCGGAAAATTCGAACAGCGGCTTCAGCAACTGGCTGCCTTTAAGGGTGTCACGCTTGATCTTGGCCACATCGGTTTCGGGCAGGGCCATGAAGAAATCCCAGTTGCTGGCTTCCTGCTCGCGCAGAGGCACCTTGAATTGCATGCTCAGAGCCTTGCGGGACGGATTCTGGCGGTCTTTGGCGGGGCAGACGTCGACACAGATGCCGCAGCCGACGCAATCCTCGGGAGCTACCTGCAGGGTGAATTTTCCCCCGGCGAATTCCGCGCCGCGGGCATCGATGGCGCGGAAGGTTTGCGGTGCCTGGCTCAGGCAGGAGGCATCGTAGATCTTCATGCGCAGGGTCGCATGGGGGCAGACAAAGGAACACAGACCGCATTGGACGCACAGGTGCGCGTCCCACACCGGGATTTCCAGGGCGATGTTGCGTTTTTCATAGCGGGAGGTGGCGGTGGGGAAGGTGCCGTCCGCCGGCATGCTCGATACCGGCAGGCTGTCGCCCTGGCCGGCGATGATGGTCGCGACCACGTTCTGCACGAAGGCCGGCGCCCCGGGGGTTACCAGCGGCGGTTTGCTCAGGGCGCTGTCGGCCGTGGCCGGGACGGTCACCTCGGCGATATGGTCGAGGGCGGCGTCGGCGGCGCGGCAGTTCATCTCCACCACTTTTTCCCCGGCTTTGCCGTAGGTTTTGCGGATCGCATCCTTGATGGCTTCCAGGGCCGAATCCATGGGCAGGATGTCGGTGATCTTGAAAAACGCGGTCTGCATAATGACGTTGATGCGCCCGCCCAGGCCGATCTTTTCGGCGATGTCCACGGCGTTGATGACGAACAGCCGCAGGTTTTTGTCGATAATCTGCTGCTGAACCTCGCGGGGGAGCTGCCTCCAGACCGTTTCCGTGTCGAACAGGGAGTTCAGCAGGAACATCGCGCCGGGTTTGGCTTTTGCCAGCATGTCGCACTTCTCGAGGAAGGTGAAGTTGTGGCAGGCGACGAAGTCGGCATCGCTGACCAGATACGGCGCGCGCAATGGGGTCCTGCCGAAGCGCAGGTGGGAGGTCGTTATGGTGCCGGCTTTTTTGGAGTCGTAGACGAAGTAGGCCTGCACATGGTTGTCCGTCAGGTCGCCGATAATCTTGATGGAGTTCTTGTTGGCGCCGACGGTGCCGTCGGAGGCGAGCCCGTAGAAGATGGCCGAGTAAATCCCCGAGGCGTCGTTCCGGTAGGATGTATCGACGGGGAGGCTGGTGCCGCAAACATCGTCCTCGATACCGACGACGAAATGATTTTTTGGTTCGGCAACGTCCAGGTTGTCGTAGACGGCCTTGACCATGGCTGGGGTGAATTCCTTGGACCCGAGACCGTAGCGGCCGCCGACAATGGTCGGGATGGTCCGGCTGATGGTGGCTTCCGCGATGCTGGCGCGCACATCGAGGTACAGGGGTTCGCCGAGGGAGCCGGGCTCCTTGGTGCGGTCCAGCACCGCGATTTTGCGCGCGGAAGCGGGCAGCGCTTCGAGAAACGCCTGTGCGGGGAAGGGGCGGTAGAGGCGGATCTTGAGCATGCCGACCTTTTCGCCAGCGGCGTTCATGGCATCGACGGTTTCGTGCACCGTATCGGCGCCGGAGCCCATCAGGACGATGACCTTTTCGGCATCCGCAGCACCGACATAATCAACCAGGCGATATTGACGCCCGGTGAGCCCGGCAAATTTATCCATCTGCTCCTGCACGATGCCGGGAGTGGCCTCGTAGAAGCGGTTGACCGTTTCCCGTCCCTGGAAATAAACATCCGGATTTTGTGAGGTGCCGCGCAGCACCGGATGGTCCGGGGACAGGGCCCGTGCGCGGTGATCGGCGATCAGATCTTCGTCGAGCATGGCATGCATGTCGTCGAAAGTAAGCTCCTCGATCTTCTGGATCTCGTGGGAAGTGCGGAAACCATCGAAAAAGTGCAGGAAGGGTACGCGCGAGCGCAGGGTGGCAGCTTGCGCGATCAGGGCGAAATCCATCACCTCCTGGGGGTTGTTGGAAGCAAGCATGGCAAAGCCGGTGGAGCGGCAGGCCATGACGTCCGAATGATCACCGAAAATGGACAATGCCTGGGCGGCAATCGCCCGTGCCGAAACGTGGAATACCGTCGGGGTCAACTCACCGGCGATCTTGAACATGTTTGGGATCATCAACAGCAAGCCCTGGCTGGCCGTGAAGGTCGTGGTCAGGGCACCGGCCTGCAGGGCGCCATGGACGGCCCCGGCCGCGCCGGCCTCCGATTGCATTTCCGTCACCAGGGGTACCGTGCCCCAGATGTTTTTTTCGCCCTGCGCGCTTTTGATATCCGAAATTTCCCCCATATTGGAAGACGGCGTTATGGGGTAAATGGCAATAACCTCGTTGGTAGCGTGTGCCACGTGCGCCGCGGCGGTGTTGCCGTCGATGGTAACTTTCTGTCGCATCATGCGTTTTGATCTCCTTGATGGATAACTTTGCCGGTCCGCACAAACAGCGTTTTCCGCGCAGCGGCGGCAGCTGTGCTGGCAAAACCCTTTGAAGCCGGTATTTTCCGCAACCCGGATCTGCCCCTTGACAATCCGTTAGACAAGTAGTAATTATTTTTTTACGTAAAAAAATTCGTGTTTCGAAAACTACCTAAACTTAACCGGGTGAGTCAAGAAAATTTTTAAAGTGCTGGTTGAGCGATACGGTGTTTTACGCAGGAGCGCCGCAATCGATGAAGACACACCACGGCTGCTGCTGGCAGATCGGTGGTGAGGGCCGAGTTTGGGTCGACGGAGCATGGTTGTTTGAGGATAACGGTTTTTTAGCGGCGGAAATTTACAGGTGAGTTGTGGTATGATGCGCTCCGGATGGGTACAAGCCGGCCATGAATCGAGCGTTTGGAAATATTGTGAGATCGGGGCCGGGTTTTTGAGGGGAGGCGGCTATTGAAAGAAGCAGATGTTGGATCTTGCGGAGAGGGTTTCGCCGGCGGGCAAAGGCAGTGGACTTTTTTGAATAATCACGCTCACGTGCTTTTGTGTCTGGCGAGGAATCCGGGCATGGTGTTAAGGGAAGTTGCGTTGAAGGTTGGCATTACCGAGCGGGCCACACAGAAAATCATCAAGGACCTGGTTGACAGTCAGGTCCTTGAACGATACCGGGTGGGGCGCTGTAACAGCTATCGCATCAATCTCGATCTGCCTTTGCGTCATCCATTGGAGCAGCAGCACACTGTCGGCCAATTGCTGTCCATGATGCTTTCGGCCGAGGAGATGGGCCGGGCTCGTTCCAGGGGCAAGGCCAAAACCTGAGGCGCCTGCCAACCGTGTGGAGGTGCGGCGAGGATCTGCCCCTGTTGGTTACAGGGGCAGGTTGTCGACCAGTTTGCGAACTTCGCCCACGGAATGATCGAGCAGCCGGCGTTCGTCCGCCGTCAGTTCGAATTCAATGATTCTCTCCACGCCTTCAACCCCCAGAATGCAGGGCACGCCGACATAATAACCGCTGACACCGAACTGACCGTCAAGCATGGCGCATACCGGCAGCAGCCGTTTCTGGTCGTGAATGACGGCTTCGATCATGGCCACGGCGCTGGTCGCGGGCGAAACGAAGGCGCTGCCGGTCTGAAGCAATTCCACCACTTCGCCTCCGGCATCGCGGGTGCGCGCGACCAGGGATGCCATGATCTGGTGGGCTTTTTCCTCGCTGCCAAATTTGTGTTTCAGCAGTTCAAGGGCGGGAATGCCGTTGACATTGGCGAATCGCACGATGGGAACCATGGCATCCCCATGGCCGCCGAGCACCAGTGCGTTGACGTCGCGGACGGAAACGCCAAGTTCCCGGGCGATAAAGAAGGCAAAGCGTGCCGAGTCAAGCACCCCGGCCATTCCCATGACCCGATTGGTCGAAAAGCCCGTGATCTTCTGGCACAGGGTCACCATGGCGTCCAGCGGATTGGACAGCACGATGACAATCGCATCCGGTGCATGGGTGCGGATCCCCTCGGCAACCGTGGCCATGATGCGGGCGTTGATCTCGATCAGGTCTTCGCGGCTCATGCCCGGCTTGCGCGGCACTCCGGCGGTCACCACCACGATATCGGCGCCGGAAATCACCGCGATGTCATCGGATCCTTTCAGTTGTACGTCAAAGTCCGAAATAGGAGCGGCCTGCGCAATGTCGAGGCATTTGCCGCGCGCCAGGTTTTCCTTGATGTCGAACATGACCACGTCGCCAAGTTCCCGCATGGCGGCAAGGTGTGCAATGGCGTTGCCGATCTGGCCACCTCCGACAAGGGCTATTTTCGGTTTCGTCATGTAGTTCCCTCCAATGAAATCCGGTGCCGGTGCCAAAGCGCCGCACCGCATCATGCATTCAATTCATGTTCTCGATCATGGCTGTGGCAAATTCGGAACATTTCAGCAAAATCGCGCCGTCCATGAGGCGCGCGAAATCGTAAGTCACCCGGTTCTGGCTGATGGTCTTTTCCAGCGCCTGCACAATCATCCCGGCGGCTTCTTTCCAGCCGAGGTGCTCCAGCATTAACGCGCCGGAGAGGATCATGGACCCGGGGTTGACCTTGTCCAGGTTGGCGTATTTTGGGGCGGTGCCGTGGGTTGCCTCGAAAATGGCGTGACCCGTCTGGTAGTTGATGTTGGCTCCGGGCGCGATGCCGATACCGCCGACCTGGGCGGCCAGGGCATCGGAAAGGTAGTCGCCATTGAGATTCAGTGTGGCGATCACGTCGAATTCACTGGCGCGGGTCAGAACCTGTTGCAGGGCGATATCGGCAATGGCGTCCTTGATCATGATCTTGTCGCGCCACCGCCCCCGCCCGTGGGTCTCCATCAGGGTGTCGAGAGTCGCGGCGACTTCGTCGCGGACAGCTTTCTGTTGTTCCGCAGTCATCATATCGTAGCCGGGGTCGATCATGCGGGAGATCCGTGCATGGTCGGAATCCGGAAATTCATCCCCGGCGGCCAAAATCCAGCTTTCTTTGGCTGTCACCACCTGCTCGCGAAACTCCCGGGCGGCCAGTTCGTAGCCCCATTGTTTGAACGCCCCCTCGGTGAATTTCATGATGTTTCCCTTGTGGACCAGGGTCACGGAGCGGCGCTTGCATTCAATGGCGTACTGGATGGCGGCGCGGATCAGGCGTTCGGAGCCTTCGCGGGAAACCGGCTTGATGCCGATGCCGGTGCTGTCGGGCCATGGAATTTTGGCGACATGCATGCGTTGCCGCAGAAAATCGATGACCTGTTTCGCTTCCCTGCTGCCGGCCGCCCATTCGATGCCGGCATAGATGTCTTCCGTATTTTCACGGAACAGGACGATATCCACATCCCGGGGCTTTTTTACCGGGGACGGCACGCCTTCGAAATAGCGCACCGGCCGCAGGCAGACGAACAGATCGAGTTCTTGTCGCAAGGCCACGTTGAGCGACCGGATGCCGCCGCCGACAGGGGTGGTCAAAGGGCCTTTGATGCCGACCCGAAAGGCGTCGAAAGCCTGCAGGGTTTCCGCCGGCAGCCAGCCGAGCCCCATATTGAAGGCCTTCTCGCCGGCGTAGACTTCCATCCAGGCGATGCGGCGCCTGCCGGCATAAGCCTTGTTTACGGCGGCGTCCAAAACCCTGACAGCGGCCCGCCAGATGTCCGGCCCAGTACCGTCACCTTCGATGAAGGGGATAACCGGGTTGTGCGGAACCAGCAGTCGCCCATCCCTGAAGCGGATCGTTTCACCTTCCGGTACCGTGACATGTTGGTAGGGCATGTTCGTTCCCTTCGCGCAGTGACGATGTTTCCCGACGGAGGTTTCATGAAGTATACGGTCCGGTCAGTCTACAGAAGGCGCGAAACCTGTCAAGGTCTGTTTTTCGGGAGGTCGTGTTCCTGTCTGCTGCCGGGCTCGGCGCAGCTCAGCCTGGAGGCCCGGCCGGCGCCCCCGTTTCGCGGGGCGCGGGTCCGACAGGAAAGATCCTGGATTTGAGAGCTTTTTCCCGAGCCAGTTTTTTTTCATCCTCGGACAGCTTGCGGGGAATCGTCAGGGATTGGCCAGGGTAGACCTGCCGTGGATCGCGAATCTGGTCGCGGTTCGCCTGGTAAATCAAAGGCCACAGCAACGGGTCGCCATAGATGTCCGGCTGTGCGGCAATGGTCCACAGGGTTTCCCCCCCGCCGACGTGGTAGGTTGCCGGGGGGGCAGGGCGGGCTTTGGGCCTGGCCGCTGCCGGTGGAGCCGCAGGCCGGGCGATGATGGCCTTGCGGGTTTGAGGAGTCGGTTCTCGTACCGGTTCGTTGGGTAACTGCGCGGTGCGCATCAGTTCCTGGGCGCGGATTTTCTGCAGCTCCCTGTCGGCCTGTTCCCGTTGGGCCTGCAGAATCGCGCGGCGCGCATGAGCTTCGGCAAAGGGGAGGATTTCCCTGGCCAGTTTGTATTTTTTATCCTGTACCAGAACTTCGCCGTCCCGCAGGGCATCCTGGGCCGCCTGATACGCGTTGGGAGCCAGTACCGGGGCTTCAGCGGCCAGGGCTTCTTCCAGGGCGGAACGCGCGGATTGCAATTCCTGCAGCGGGGGGGCTACGCAGCCCCCCGTCAGGAAAAGCAGAGCCAGCAAAAATATGATCAGCCGTGGCATAGTCCACTTTCGTCGTCTGTGCAATCAAGGCAGGATTGCTTCAGGGCGAGCGATCCCCGATCAATGCAAATCTCCGAGCTGGTTTTCATCCGGGAACGGCCCTTTTCCGCCGTGGCGGCGTCAATCCGCAGGCTTGCTTGTGCGGCGTACCGATGTACGCCTCGGCACAAACCCTTGATTTCCTTGCCACAACGAAAAATTGCTCGTTTCTCATATGAAAACTACGCTGTATCCATCCGGAGATTCCGGATGGATACGAGCTAATTTGTGCGTGCCGCGCGCCGGATGGAAAGCTCCCGCAGCTGCTTGTCATCCACTGCGCCGGGCGCTTCCGACAGCAGGCAGGTGGCTTTCTGGGTTTTGGGAAAAGCGATAACGTCCCGGATGGATTCCGAGCCGGTCAGGATCATCATCAGGCGGTCGAGGCCAAAAGCGATGCCGCCGTGGGGCGGTGCGCCGTAACTCAGGGCATTGAGCAGAAACCCGAATTTTTCCTCGGCTTCCTCGGCGGTAATCCCCATCAGGGAGAACATTTTGTTCTGTATTTCCCGGTTGTGGATACGAATACTTCCGCCACCGATTTCCGATCCGTTCAGGACCAGATCGTAGGCCTTGGCCCGCGCGCTGCCGGGGTCGCCGTCGAGCAGCGCGACATCTTCATCCAAAGGAGCGGTGAAGGGATGATGCACCGCCACGTGACGGCGGGTTTCGCCGTCCCATTCGAGCAGCGGAAAGTCGGTGACCCAGACAAAACGGAAGTCATCCTTGCGGGCCAGGCCCAGTTTCTGCCCAAGCAGGCCACGCAGACGCCCCAGGGATTCATTGGCCACTTTGCAGGTGTCGGCGGCAAACAGCAACAGGTCGCCCGGTTTCGCGTCGGCGGCCTCATCGATGAGCGCGATTTCCTTGTCGGTAAAAAATTTGGTGATGGGAGACTGCCAGGAGCCGTCTTCCTGGACCTTGACGTAGGCAAGCCCTTTTGCGCCGTAAATTTTGACAAACTCGGTCAGATCGTCGAGTTCCTTGCGGGAGAAGGATGCACACTCCCTGGCGTTGAGCAGTTTGACAATGCCGCCTTTTTTCACCGCCTCGGCGAAGACCTTGAAACCGCAGTCCTTGACGATGTTGGAGATTTCGACCAGTTCCAGGCCAAAACGCATGTCCGGATTGTCGACCCCGAAACGGGCCATGGCTTCGGTGTAGGTGATGCGGGGCATCGGCAGCGGCAGTTCGATGCCAAGCGTATCGCGGAACACCCTGGCGATCATGCCCTCCATGATGGTCATGATATCCTGCCGGTCGACGAAGCTCAATTCGCAGTCGATCTGGGTGAATTCGGGCTGCCGATCGGCGCGCAGGTCTTCATCGCGAAAGCATTTGACAATCTGGTAGTAGCGGTCGAAACCGGACACCATAAGCAGCTGCTTGAACAACTGGGGCGATTGCGGCAAGGCGTAAAACATACCGGGGTTCACCCGGCTCGGCACCAGATAGTCGCGGGCGCCCTCCGGCGTGCTTTTCGTCAAAACCGGGGTTTCAATCTCGATGAATCCATTATCGTTGAGATAGGTGCGCACGATCTGCGCCACTTTGTGACGCAACATCAGATTGGATTGCAGGCCGGGGCGTCGCAGGTCGATGTATCGATGCTTGAGGCGGATGTTTTCCGCGACGTCGGCATGGTCCTCGATCATGAAAGGCGGCGTTTCGGAACTGTTGAGAACCCGCAGTTCCTTGACCTCCACTTCGACCTCGCCGGTAGCCATCTTGGGGTTCACGGTGCCTTCGGGACGTGCGGACACGATGCCGCGGACCGCGACCACATATTCGCTGCGCACTTTTTCCGCCTTGGCGTGAGCCTCCGGATCGCGGTCGGGATCGAGAGCCAGCTGGGCGATTCCCTGGCGGTCGCGCAGGTCGATAAAGATCAGGCCTCCATGGTCGCGACGACGCTGCACCCAGCCCATGAGGCAGACTTCCTTGCCAATGTCGGCGGCACGGAGATCGCCGCAGAAATGGCTTTTTTTCCAATCACCCAGAATGTCGATCAAGTTCATCTCCTTGGTCATGCAAAAAGTAATACCAGAAAAGCACGGCACATGCGTGTCGCGATCCTGAAGAAAGCGAATTGCAAATTATAAAGGGTGTCGCCAAAAATCGTCAAGCGGTTATCGGCTGCCCGTTGCGGGCCCGGCAAGGCAGCGGGCCGCAAGGGCTTGCTCGATGCCCTCCAGGGCGATGGGCGTCTGGCTGCCGTCGTCCATGTCACGAAGTTGCGCCTGGCCCGAAGCCAGTTCCTCATCGCCCAAAATCAGGACAAAGCGGGCGCCCAGTTTGCCCGCGCGGCGCATCTGCGCCTTGAGACTCTTGCCGGGAAAGGCCATTTCGGCGCGCAGTCCAAGCCGCTGCAGGCGGGTCATGAGAGCGAAGGCCTCGTCGGTTGCGGCATCGCCCAGGGCGGCCAGAAAAACCTGTGGACGGGGTGGCGCGATGCGCTGATCGCCCTTCATCAGAACCAGCCTTTCGACGCCCATGGCAAAACCGATGCCTGGCAGGGCCGGACCGCCCAGATCCTGGATCAGCCCGTCATAGCGCCCGCCGGCGGCCACGGCATTCTGTGATCCGAGCTGATTGGTGACCATCTCGAAGGTGGTTTTGGTGTAATAGTCGAGGCCGCGGACCATGCGGGCATTGATGGTGAAAACAATGCCGAGCTTGTGCAGATGGGCCTGAAGCTGGCGGAAATGGGTGTCGCAGTCGTCGCACAGAAGATCCAGTACCGACGGCGCATCGACCGTAGCTTCCTGACAGGCCGGAACCTTGCAGTCAAGCACCCGCAGCGGGTTGGTCAGGTAGCGCCGCTGGCAGTCCGCGCACAGGCTCCGCAGGCGGCTTTCCAGGTAGCCGGTGAGGGTTTCCCGGTAGCGGGGACGGCACTGCTTGCAGCCCAGAGAGTTGATATGCAGTTCGACATTGCGGATGTCGACCGCTTCGAAATAGTGGTCGAGCATGGCCAGGATCTGGGCGTCCATCATGGGGTCGTCAACGCCGATAGCCTCCACGCCGATCTGGTGGAACTGGCGGTAGCGTCCCTTCTGGGGGCGTTCGTAACGAAACATGGGCCCCATGTAATAGAGCCTGGATAGGGGATCCAGCGTGTGCAGTTTATGTTCGATGAAGGCGCGCATGACCGGAGCCGTGCCTTCCGGCCGCAGGGTCAGGGAGTTGTCGCTGCGATCGCTGAAGGTGTACATCTCCTTTTCCACGATATCGGTGGTTTCACCGATGGAGCGGCAGAACAGTTCGGTTTTTTCCACCACCGGCACCCGCACCTCGGCAAAGCCGTACAACTGGAAGATGCGGTGGGCTTCGCTTTCAAGAAACTGCCAGGTTTCGACTTCGCCCGGCAGGATATCGTTCATTCCCTTGATTCCCGTAATGCTCACAACGTTAAGTCCCTTCGTTCATGGTTTCATGGCCGCGGCGGCTGTATCCGGAACGGCTAACAGCGGGCCGGCGGCAATAGAAGACCCGCCGGCGCCATGGCGAGCGGGTAGATGTACGCATAAAGCGAATGCGCGTGGCGGCCGCGACGGCCGGAGGTTCATTCCGGGTCGACCGGGGGATCCTCCGTTTCCGCCAGTTGCCAGGCTCCCCTCACCGCATTGCGGCACTTTTTACCCTCGTACATGGCTTTATCGGCCAGGTGAATGAGTTCCTTTTTACTGCCGGCGTCACAGGGGTAGGTGGCATAGCCCACGGTCGCAGTAATCTTTGCGGGGGTGTCGCTTTCAGCGAAGAAGGTATGATTCTGGATGCACTGGCGGATACGTTCGGCCACCACCGCTGCCCCTTCGCTGCCCGTTTCGACCAGAAAGCCGGTAAATTCATCGCCACCGTAGCGGAACAGGATGTCCGATTCACGGACACACAGCCGCAAAATCCGGGCGACTTCCTTGAGAGCATGGCTGCCGGCGAGATGTCCGAGGGTATCGTTGATTTCCTTGAAAAAGTCAAGATCGATGAAAACCAGCGAAAATTCCAGCCCGTAGCGCTCCGCACGCAGGATTTCCTGATCCAGGATCATCTGCAGGTAGCGATAGTTGTGCAGACCGGTCAGGTCATCGATGAAGATAAGATCCCGCGCGGTTTTGAAACGGCAGGCGTTTTCGAATCCAAGCGCCGTCTGTTCCAGCAGAAAGGAGAGGTTTTCCCGGGACATTCCGGGGGCGAAATCCCCTTCTTCGGGATTACAGAAGATCAGGGCTCCGCCGAATCCGTAGGGGGACTGCATGGGGAAGACGGCGACGGATTGCAGCGCCGGTGGCAGTTGCGGCAACGGCGGCAGATCGGCACAGGAGACGATGTGCAGTTTGTTGCCGTTGGCCAGCAATGGCTGCGCGGCCGCCATGAGGGCCATGGCTTCGGTCTCCTGCAATTTCCGGGTACTGATGAGCTGGGGGCTGTCGTCGCTGTCCAGGAGGCAGGCCAGGCCGCGACCGCTGCCGGCTTCCTGAAGGATGGCGGACAGGGCATCCTCGAACAGCCGGTCGAGGTCGAGCTGCGCGGCCAGTTGCTGCCCCCGCTGATAAAGCCGGATCTGTGCCTTGAGGACGCTGTTTTCGTCAAGCAGGTGTCGCTGTTCGAGACAGGCGCGGACCACATGCAGCAGTTCGGCCGGGTCGAAGGGCTTTACCAGATAGTCTCGCGCGCCGCTTTTGATGGCCTGAATGGCCGATTCGACCGAAGCATGGCCGGTAACCAGGATGACATCCGGAGGGTTGTTGAGTTTGCGACAGTGGTCGAGAATCTGCATGCCATCCATTTCGGGCATGACCAGATCGGCGAGCACAATGTCGATATGCCCCTTGCCAAGGCGGGACAGAGCCTCTTTTCCGGACGCGGCGGATTCCACCTGGTAACCATTTTCGCTGAGAAGGCTGGCATAGAGACGGCGGAAAAACAGCTCGTCATCGACAACCAGAATGGTGGAGGATTTCATCCGGACAGTCTCCAGGTCAGATAATGGTCCAAACTAACAAAGCCATATTCGACTGTCAACGAAAAAGCCCGTCTTGCCAGGATCTTACACGCCAGGAGCGGTTTTCAAGGTCGAATATCAGAGTGCCGTGCAGGTCGGTGCGCCACAGGGACAGCCCGGCGCGTTTTACGCTCTGGAGCGTTTCCTGGTGAGGGAAGCCGAAAACATTGTTGGCGCCGAGGCTGGCAAACACGCAGCACGGGGTGAAATGTGCAAGCAATTGGTCGACGGAGCCGTTGCGGCTGCCGTGGTGAGGCAATTTCAGCAGGGTCACCGGCAATTTTGGCGTGGCATTCAGCAGGTGGGCAACGCCGGCCTGCTCCAGGTCGCCGGTCAGCAGTACGCCATTGCGATTTTCGCGGGCATAAAAAACCAGGGACCGGTCATTCTCGCCAAGATCGTCGTCGGGCGGAGCGAACACCGCTATGGTCGTCTTTCTGGCCGCCGCGACGGGAGTCCACCCCGGGGCAAAGGTGCGCACGGGGATGTTCCTGGCCGCCAGTTGCCGGCGCAACGGCGGCCACAGGGCCGATGCGGAACTGCCGCACCAGAACTCCTTGATCCGAAAATGCCTGGCAATATGCAGCAGGCCGTTGCGGTGATCGGGGTGATCGTGGGTAAGGATGACAGCGGCAAGTTCCCTGACGCCGAAACGGCCCAGTGCGGGCGCGACCAGGCGTTCTCCGGGATCGAAATGGCCATGGGCCTGGCCGCCTCCGTCCACCAGGTAGTGCTGTCCCGCGCTGTCGGTTACCAGCAGGGCGTCGCCCTGGCCGACGCTCAGGGCAATGACGCGCAGGTGCCCCGGCTGTGGCGACGGCTGGACTAACAGGGCCAGCCCCAGCAGCGCAACAGCCCCCCAGCGCCATTTCCGGCGGGGCACCATCAGCGCGATAACCAGCATGCCGGCAAGCACCAGGGTAACCGTCGGCAGGTAGAGTTGCCGCGGAGCCATCAGGGGCAGCGCAAGCACTTTTTCCGACCAGTCCAGTATCCGGTCCAGCAATTCGGCAATTAAACCAAAACAGCCCGCGGCTCCCGCCGGCCACAGCGGCGTCAGCACCAGACCGGCCAGTCCCGCGGGGATCGCCAGCCCGCCGATGATCGGTCCGGCCCACAGGTTGGTCAGCAGACCGGCTGGAGCCAGCAGGTGAAAGTGCCACAAAACCAAAGGCGCGGTGCTGATGGTGGCGGCCAGGGTAACCAGTGGCACCTGCAATATCCGGCGCGGCCAGCAGGGCAGTACGCTCAGGTGGCGGCTCCAGCGCGGCACCAGGATCAGAATGCCGAAAACCCCCGCGAAAGACAGCTGGAAGGAAGGTGCTATCAGGGCCATGGGGGTTGCCGCAAGAATGGCGACGGCGACGGCTAAAGCCACGCGAAGCGGATGGCAGAAACGGCGCAGCCAGCACAAAGCGATCACGGCGACGGCTGCCAGCCAGGCCCGGGTGGTCGGCAGGGCCTGCCCGGTGATGTGCAGATAGCACCACAACCATGGAATCAGCAGGGCCGGCAGCAGGCGGCGTGGCGGGATGGCCAGCAACAGCGTCTCGCTGCGGCGCATTACGGGCAGCAAGGCCAGGTATCCGAACATGGCGACCAGACCCAGGTGGAATCCGGAAATGGAAAACAGGTGCGCCAGTCCCAGGTGGGCCAGTCGCTGCCGCTGCTCAGAAGTCATCCTGTCTTTGTCGCCGATCACCAGAGCCTTTGCCAGGTTGGCTTTGTCGCGGTCGGATATTGAGTGATCGATGAGGTCGGCAACGGTCTGGCGAAGGGTGCGGGAAAACCCGGGGCGGGCCTTCTTGATGACCACGATGCCATCGTCCTGTGGCAGGAACGCGGTTGCCTGTATGGCTTCGGAGGCCAGATGCCGCGGGTAATTGAATTCACCGGGGGTTCCGAACCGGCGCGGCCGTCGCGGACGCAGGCGCACCGCCAGCTCGTCGCCCGGGCAGAAACGCCGCCTGGAGGTTTCGAGATAGAGTCTCAGATTGCCGTTGACGGGTACCGGAGCGTGCCCTTGCACAACGTGATGTACGCGCAGATCAAGCCGCTCTCCGCCATCCGGGCCAGGATTCATGCGCCACAGCCGGCCGTAAAAGGTATGCCAGCGGTGTTCCGTCAGGGATAAAAGCGAGCGCCCGGCAATGGCGGGTGTTTGCTGCAGGTGAAAATTGGAATAGCCGAGTGCCGCCAGGGCGATCAGCAACAGGCAGGCGGCGCCACGGGCGCGGCGCAGAATCACGCTGGCGAGGGCCAGGGCTGCGGCCAGAGCCGGATGCCATGCCGGGGCCGGCACCGCCAGGGCCAGCAGCAAGCCGGTAATATAGGCAGTCGTGACAAGGGCGAGGTTCATGACACGGACGGGTCCCGTCGAATGCCAAAAGTAGCGGATCCCGGAGTCTCCGAACTGTCGCTCCGGATGCGACAGTTCAAAGATTAGCAATCGTTATTCTTGTGCGCAAGTATTTTTGGGCCGGGCCGATGTTTACAGGGTCTTGGCCTGGTCTGTTCATGACCGGCGGGGCGGGTGTCGCCCTTTTGGCAGGGGCTGGGAGGGAAAAAACCGGCGTAGAGAAAACCGATCAACAGCAGCAGTTCGAACATGGGCACCTCCTTGTCGGGTGGTCCCAGTGTGCGGCCGGGGTGCGACAGAATAAGTCGCGCCCCGGTTTAATATCAGGGAATCACCGGCAAGGAGTGCGCGGATCGGACAGCGAGAGGCGTGGAATAAGGGCGTCGGGCCGCGCGGCGGGGAAAAGCGCCGGTTTCCCGGCGTACTGTATCAGTGGTGTCCCATGAACGATTCACAGGCCTGTCGGAACGCCTCGGGAATCTTCTCGAGGATGTCGTCGCTATCTTCCTGCTCCAGATCCAGAGTTGCCGCGCAGGGGGATGCGGCAGGTTGCAGTTCCGGCATCGGTGTGCGTTGACCGAAGCCGAGGCGTGTGCAGAACAGGCCGCCAAGGTTGACAAGGTTGGTGAGGATGCGGGCCTGTTCGCCGATTTTTTCAGGGGGGGCGGGAATGTTGTGATAAAGGACGCAGGCGACCAGTTGCGGCGACAGATTCCAGTGATGCAACAGGGCGGCGCCAATGGCGGCATGGCTGTAGGGAAAATGCTGGCGTTCCAGGGTAGCCAGGTCGCCTTCGCCGTTGTAGACATCCTGAACAAGCTGGGAATATTTCTCCGTATCCAGGTTGTTCATGGCGATTTTGCCGATATGCCGCAGCAAACCGCCGAGGAACGCTTCCTCGGGATCGTAGCAACGGGTTTTCCGGGCGATTTCCCGCGCGCAGAGCGCGCAGCCGATGGCATCTTCGAGCAGCAGTTTTTCGATCAGGCCAAAGCGCTTGTTCATGCTTTTGACACCTGCAGCCAGCACCAGGCTCTTGATGGTGGACAGGCCCAGAACCGCAATCGCACCTTCCAGGTTGCTGATCTGGCGCTGGAAACTGTAGTAGGCGCTGTTGGCGGCCTTGAGGATGCTGGCGGCCACCACCGGATCCCGGGAAATGACCTGCGCCACGCTTTTGGCGGTCCAGTCGGGGTCCTCGATGGTGACCAGAAAATCACTGACGATATCGGTCATGGCGGGAAGCTCCGCTACGGCGGCAAGGGCGCAGGCCAGCTCCGGATCGGATTCCGTCCATTCGGTGAAAGATTCGGTGGTCAATGAGTAATTGCGCATGGATGGGTTCCTTCGGTAGTGAAAATGGTGCGTCGCATCGGATTGCATCAAAGATTAATGGCCCACCGCCGGTACGTCAACGATTTTAAGCATCTGTGCAGGTGGCCGGATCGGGCAGGGCCGGAAGGTCACACGGGGTTGTCGCAGCCGGCTGCCCGCACCTTTTTCAGGTAGTATCCATCCGGAAACTCCGTATGAAAACCAGATGTGAAAACCACGCCGGTGGTATTCCGTGGCGGCTCCGGATGGACAGGCTTCGGCTGGTCAGAACTTGAAACGCCGCATGCTGACATTCAACAGCAGGCCGACGCCGGTCATGGTAGTGATCATGCTGGTGCCTCCGTAGGAGAACAGGGGCAGCGGCACGCCGACCACCGGCAATAATCCAATAACCATGCCGAGATTGATGACAATATGAAAAAACAGCATGGCACTGACGCCGAAAGCGAGAAACATGCCAAAGCGCGTCGAGGCATGGCGGGACACGTTGAGACCCCAGATGACAAGCAGCAGGAACAGGGCCAGCAGCAGCAGGGCACCGGCAAAACCCCACTCCTCGGCAAAAACCGAAAAGGCGAAATCGGTGTGCCGTTCGGGCAGAAAGGAAAGCTGCGACTGGGTGCCTTCCCTGAAGCCTTTGCCCCAGAAACCGCCGCTGCCGACGGCGATTTTGGACTGAATGATGTGATACCCTGCGCCGAGAGGGTCGCTTTCCGGGTTGAGGAAGGTCAGAATCCGCTGTTTCTGGTAACCGTGCAGCAAAAACCAGCCGCCGCTGGCGGCGCTGCCGGCGAACAGTGCCAGGCCGGTCAGCGTGGTTGGGCGGATGCCGGCGAACAGTGCCATGGATCCGCCGATCATCAACACAATCATGGCGGTGCCGAGATCCGGTTGTTTCATGATCAGAAGAGCTGGCAGGGCGAGCAGCGCGAAAGGAACCCATAATTCCCGGAAGGAGAAGCCCCGGGGATGTTCGTTGCGACTGAAAAAGCAGGCCATGACGATAATAATCACGATTTTCATCAGTTCGCTCGGCTGCAGATTGATCACCTTGAGGTCGAGCCAGCGGGTCGCTCCCATCGAGGTGCGGCCGATCAGCAGGACCAGCAGCAGCAACCCGAGGTTGCCGGCGTAAAGAATCCCCCCCAGATGTTCCAGGCGGCGGTAGTCGATGGCGCAGATGCCGGTGACGATCATCATACCCCCGGCAAGCCAGGACAGCTGTTTCAGCGAGAAGGGTGCCGCCGGGGAAGCCCAGGAAGAGGTGACGCTGACCAGGTTGAGAATGCCGAGTCCGGCAATGATCAGTACCAGCAGCAGCAGGCCCCAGTTGAAATGGGTGAGAAGGCGTCTGTCGAACATAGGGATTATCCGTTGGCTTCAGGTATTGAAGGTTCCGGTTGCTCCGGAACGGATGGCGGTGTCGGCAAGAGGTCCGGCGTCGTCGGTTGTGTGTTTACAGGCGGCTCTGCCGGGGTTGATAGCGGCGCTGAAGGCACTGGCGGTGCCGGATCTGGCGAAGCGGGTGTCGCACTGGCCTGCCGCGGCTGGCTTTGGGGGGGCACTGGGGTTTTGTCCAGCCCGAAGTAATGGGCGATAATGGCTCTGGCGATCGGGGCCGCGGCACTGCTGCCGTGACTGCCGTGCTCTACAACGACCGCGACGGCGATCCGGGGCTTGTCGGCCGGGGCATAGGCTGAAAACAGGGCGTGATCGCGAAAACGGTAGGGGATGAGATTTTCATCCCTGACGCCGTCACGCAGTTTGACCACCTGGGCGGTGCCGGTTTTGCCGGCGAACGGCAACGCTTCCAGGCGGCTCGACCAGGCGGTTCCGCCCGGCTCGTTGACCACCGCTTCCAGACCCTGGCGTACCACGGCCAGGTGGGCGGGAGGGAGAAACACGCGGTGCAGTATTTCCGGTTGCGTGTGGCGGACGATCCGCTTTGCCGGATCCTGAGTGCTTTTGACGATATGGGGGCGGTAGAGCGTGCCGCCGTTGGCCACGGCCGCGGTCATGACCGCCAGCTGCAGGGGCGTGGTGAGGATATAACCCTGGCCGATGGCGGCGTTGAGGGTTTCCCCGCGATACCAGCTGGTGCCGAAGCGCTTCATCTTCCAGGCTTTATCCGGAATCAGACCGGCTTTCTCCATTTCGAAGGGCAGTCCGTAGGTTCGGCCCAGGCCCAGGTCGCGGGCCATGGCGGCGATACGGTCGATGCCGACCTTCTGGGAGACCTCGTAGAACCAGACGTCGCAGCTTTCCTTGAGAGCTTTGTGGAGGTCGGTGGTTCCATGGCCGCTGCGTTTCCAGCAGCGAAAGGTATGATTGCCTACCTTGCTTGATCCCTTGCAGAATACCCTGGTGTCTGCGCTGGCGCCACCAGCCTTGAGAGCTGCCAGCGCGGTAACGATCTTGAAGATCGAGCCCGGCGGATATTGACCACTGATGGCGCGATTCTGTAGCGGGTTCAATGGGTTGTTCTGCAACTCCCGCCACTCTTTGGCGGTCAGTCCACGGGCGAACTGAGCCGGATCGAAGGCCGGCTGGCTGGCAATGGCGAGAATTTCGCCGGTATGTACATCGAGGACTACGGCCGCGCCGGCCTGCTCGCCAAAGGCCTGTTCGGCGACCTGCTGCAGTGATGCCTGCAGGGTCAGCACCACTTCACTGCCCGGTTGCGGATCGAGGGTTTTGAGGATGCGCATGCTTTTGCCCTTTACGTCAACCTCAACCCGGCGTTCGCCGTCGGTTCCCGCAAGAATCGGCTCCAGGTTTTTTTCAAGGCCCGCTTTGCCGATCACGTCCCCTGCGTGATAGCCTTCGAATTCCGGGGCGCCAAGCTCCTTCTCGGTGATTTCTCCCAGGTAACCGAGAAAATGAGGGGCCAGAGGCCCCAACGGAAAGGATCTTACGGGGCGGGTTTCCATCAGCACGCCGGGCAGGTTGACGGCATTTTCCATGATTTTTTCAAGGGTGTCGCGATCCACGTCCCATGCCAGGGGGATGGGGCGGTAGCGGGGCAGGCGTTTGCCAGCCTCCCAGCGCTTGTGCAGTTCCTCGCGGTCCACTGACAGAAAACCGGACAGCCGGTCGAGCAGCATCCCGGGATCATCCACTTCCTGTCGCAGAACCGCGACGTCAAAGGCCGGACGATTGTCCGCCAGCAACTGGCCGTCCCGGTCGAAAACGCGGCCTCGCTGGGCGGCTATGGGGATATAGCGGGTGCGGTTCTTTTCAGAGAGGTTGCGATAGTGCTCGTCGCTGATCACCTGCAGCTGCCAGAGACGCAGCAGCAGCAGCAGAAAAACGATTGCCGCGGCAATCGAGGCATGCACATAGCGTTTGCGCAGATGCGGCGCCGGCTGCCAGTCGGTTTGAAAATCATGGTTCAAGGGCGCGATCCTCTCAACCTTAAATTTCTGTCGGTAGCCGCCCGATTTTCGCAGGCCAAAGCGCCGCAACACGGGCCGAAAAGGGCGCAACGGAGTTTATAGCGGACGGCGACGACGGGCTCGATGCAGCAGAAACGAAGCCTGCAGAAAGAACAGTGCGGCCAGCAGGTTGACCAACACCTGCGCCGGCAGTCCGGCCAGAATCTGCCGCCAGTAGGTACCATGTTCGGCCAGAAAACCCAGAGTGAAAATCATGATCAGAGCTTGCAGCAGGGTGCCGCTGATGACCAGAAACAGCATCAATACCGGGCTTTCCCGGTTCAGCAACCCGGCAACGCTTCGGAGCGACAGGTACAAAATCAGGTAGACAAGCCCGTGCAGCCCCAGGCAGGTTCCGGAAAGACTGTCCTGCAGGCAGCCCAGCAGCCAGGCCGCGGGGCCGCCCACGGCGATTTTTTGCTGCACCCCCAGCATCATGACCAGCAGCAACAGCAGATGGGGTTTGGTCGCCAGAGCGGAGGGTAACAGGGTTTCGGCGACTGCCAGCAGCAGTCCAAGCGCCAGGTATGCCAGCAGTGTTTTCATGAGGATTGATCCAGCAGCACCAGAACCTCCTCCAGACGGGAAAAATTCACCGCCGGTTTGACCACCACGGTCTGGAACAGATCCAGAGTGTTGACTTCGGCCAGACTTACGGTGCCAATTGTCAATCCCTTGGGGAAAATGCCACCATTACCAGAGGTAATAATGCGGTCGCCTGTGACGATATCTTCCTGGGCAAGGGCGAAATCCAGAGTCAGGGTGGCGCCACGGCCGCGACCCACGGCGCGGGCGCGACTGCGCTGGACCAGTACCGCGATCGCCGAAGAAGCATCGGTGATCAGCAGTACCCGGGATTGCCGGGGGGAGCAGCGGATAATGCGTCCCACCACCCCCTCCGGGGCCACGACTGCCAGGCCTTCACGCAGACCGTCATCGAGGCCGCGGTCGATGATCACGGTCTGGAACAGGCTGGTCGCGTCTTCCGCGACGACACGGGCGGCCAGGGTCGGCAGGGGCAGCTGCCGGCGTAATTTGAGCAGGGTGCGAAGGCGCCGGTTTTCAAGCTGAAATTCACGAACCTGGTCCAGATGGGTGCGCAACCGCCGGTTTTCATGCAGCAGGCGGTCGTTTTCCTCGCGCGCATCGACAAGCCACAGGTAATGGCTCCAGATGCCGCCCAGTCTTGCCGTTGAGAAGTCGAACCCGCGTTGCAGGGGACTGGCGAGTTGCAGGATGGTTTTTTCAAACAAGGTGGTTTCCGGCTGTTTGCGCAGGCGTGAAGAATAGACCAGCAGAGCAAAGATGATCAGAAAGACGACCAGCAGGGGAGAGCGGTATTTTCGGAGCAGCTCCAGCATGAAAAACCCTGTATCGCAATGCAAAAGAGGGCGCATGGCCCTCTTTTGCCGGAAATGCTATGTGGCGTGTCCCGGCACCGTTTTTCAGGAGGTGACGGTGACGCGCCGCAGCAGGTCGAGTTCGTCCAGCACCTTGCCCGAACCGAGGGCGACGCAGGACAGGGGGTCTTCAGCGATGACCACCGGAAGTCCGGTTTCATCCCGCAGCAACATGTCGAGATTGCGCAGGTAGGCACCGCCGCCGGCAAGCACGATACCCTTGTCGACGATGTCCGCCGCCAGTTCCGGTGGCGTGCGTTCCAGGGCGATGCGCACTGCCTCGACGATAGCGTTGACCGTTTCGGTAAGGGCTTCGCGGATTTCCCTGGAATCGATTTCCAGGGTTTTGGGGATGCCAGACACCAGATCGCGTCCCTTGACTTCCATGGTGCGTATTTCGTCTTCCGGGTAGGCGCTGCCGATCTCTAACTTGATCTGTTCGGCGGTGCGTTCCCCGATGAGCATATTGTATTTACGCTTCAGATGCTGCACGATGGCTTCGTCCAGTTTGTCGCCGCCGACCCTCACGCTCTTGGCGTAGACCACCCCGGCCAGGGAGATGACCGCCACTTCGGTGGTACCGCCGCCGATATCGACGATCATGTTGCCCGACGCTTCGGTGATGGGCAGGCCGGCACCGATGGCGGCCGCCATCGGCTCCTCGATAAGGTAGACTTCACGCGCCCCGGCGGACTCCGCCGACTCCTTGACGGCGCGCTTTTCCACTTGGGTGATGCCGGAAGGGACGCAGATGACGATGCGCGGCCTTACCAGTGTCTTGCGGTTGTGTACTTTGCGGATAAAATATCTCAGCATCTCTTCGGTTATATCGAAGTCCGCGATGACGCCGTCTTTCATGGGACGGATGGCGACGATGCTGCCCGGCGTCCGGCCGAGCATCTTTTTGGCTTCCATGCCGACGGCCAGGACTTTCTTCTGTCCCATGCTGTCTTTCTGTACCGCGACCACGGAAGGTTCGCTGACCACGATACCTTTGCCCTTGAGGTAAACCAGGGTGTTGGCGGTGCCAAGGTCTATCGCCAGGTCATTTGAGAACAAGCCGAGGATGGAATCGAAAAGATTGAACATGATGGCGGGTTTCTCCTTTCGCCCGTCCCCGACATGGGGACGGCCAGGCAGGTGCCTGAAAAAATGAGCTTAACACTAGCAAAAAGCCGACCTTATTTCAAGGTCCAAAAGGCAGAAATCAGTTGCAATTCCGAGGCCGATTGACTAACATTTCCCCTTATTTTTTCTTATGTGAAACTTTACGCAAAGGAGCCCGCCGAGATGCTTGACCTGATACGCAAAAAGCAGCGTTCAGTGCTCGTCAAAATCGTTTTCTGGACGATCATTGCCGCATTTGTTGGAACGATTTTCCTGGTCTGGGGCAAGGGTGACAGCGGACCTGGCGGGGACAGCAATGCCGTCCTGCATGTCAATGGCGACGCCGTCAGCTATGCGGAATATCAGATGGCCTACCAGAACCTTCGCCAGCAGATGGAGCAGCGCTTCGGCCGCAGCCTGCCGCCGGAGATCGAAAAACAGCTGGGACTCAACGCTCAGACCCATGACATGCTGGTCAACCGGCTGCTGTTGCTGCAGGAAGCCGATCGGCGGGACCTTGAAGTGGGCAAAGCCGAGCTGCGGCAGGCCATTGCCGAAATTCCCGCATTCCAGAAAGATGGCCAGTTCGACAGGACTCTTTATCAGCAGGTTCTGGCCTATCAGCATCTGGACCCGCGGACATTCGAGCGCAGCATGCGCGAGCAGTTGCTGTTGTCGAAGGTCATGGATGTCATTCGGCAGGAGGCCGCGGTTACCGATCAGGATATTGAAACCGAGTATCGCAACCGGAATGAAAAGATCGCCCTGGGTTTCGTAAAATTCTCCCCCGGCGGATTCGAAAACAAGGTCGCCGTCAATGATGACCTGCTCAAGTCCTATTTTTCCGAACATCGGGAAGAGTTTCGCAAGCCCGAAAAGGCTGCCCTGCGCTATGTTGTCTTCTCCCCGGAAAAATATATCGGTGACGTGACCCTTCAGGAGGATGCCGTCCGCAATTACTACGAACGGCACAAGGACCGCTACTGGGTGGCCGAACAGGTCAAGGCTTCGCATATTCTGTTTCGCACCACGCCCGCTCTGGATGAGGACGGCCGCCGGAAAAAGCGCGCACTTGCCGAGCAGGTGCTTGAAAAGGCCCGTGCCGGCAAGAATTTCGCCGAGCTGGCCCGGCTGCATTCGGATGACGCCGCCAGCGCCGTAAAAGGCGGGGATCTCGGTTATTTCACCCACGGCACCATGGTGCCCGAGTTTGAAAGTGTAGCGTTTACCCTGGCTCCTGGTGAAATCAGCGGCTTCGTCGAGACGCCCCTTGGTTTTCACATCATCAAGTGCGAAGGCCGCATCGAGGCCGGCGTCAAGCCGCTGGACGATGTGCGGGATGAAGTGCGCGACAGCTTGCGGCAGGATCTTGCCCGCCAGATGGCGCTGGACAAGGCCATGCTGGCCTACAGCGCCCAGCGGCAGAGCGGTGACCTCGATGCCGTGGCTCAGGCGAACGGCCTGCGGATCCGGGAAACCGGGTTGTTTGGGCGCGGCGATGCCATCGACGGGCTGGGCAACGACCAAGAACTGACGGCGGCGGCTTTTGCCCAGAAGGCAGACGAATTGTCGCGACCCGTGGTGCGGGATGGCAGCGCCATCGTATTTGTCGTGAAGGAGCGACGCGCCAGTTTTGTGCCGGCCCTCGATGAGGTGCGCGGCGAGGTGGAAAGGGCCTATCGCCGGCAGGAAAGTGTCGGGTTGGCCCGACAGGCCGCGGAAGCCATGCTGAAAGAGCTGAAGGCCGGCAAAAAACTGTCGGATCTCGCTCGCGGACAATCCCTTGAAATGGGTGAAACCGGGCTGTTTCCACGTTCCTATGGCAATTTCGTTCCGAGTCTTGGCAACTCCGAGGAACTGGCCCGTACAGCCTTCGGCCTGACACTGAAAAAACCGGCGGCCGATCGTGTTTTCAACCTCGACGGCCGGTTCGTTGTCGTTTCCCTGACGAACCGGGTGGAGGCTGATCCCTCCAAGTTGACCGAACAGATGCGCGACGAACTGCGGACTTCGGTACTGGCGAGCAAGCAGGAAAGCATGCTCGGCGAGCTTCTTGAGAAACTCAAAAGTGAAGCGAACATCAAGGTCGAACCGGCCTTGCAAAGCATTCTGGAAGGTGAGAAAGCACTATGATACCGGTTGTTTTACAGACGAATTTCCCCGGCCTGAAGAGGGTCAATCAGGGCAAGGTACGCGATATCTACGATCTGGGCGAACACCTGATGATCGTGACCAGTGACCGTATTTCGGCATTTGATGTGGTGATGAACGAGGGAATTCCCTATAAAGGCTTTGTTCTGACCCAGATCTCCAGATTCTGGTTCGAAACCTTCGCCGATCTGGTCCCGAACCATCTGGTATCGGCCGACGTGAACGATTTCCCCGCTGAAACCCGCCCCTACAGGGATCAGCTCGAAGGGCGCAGCATGCTGGTGCGTAAAGCGCAGCCTTTGCCTGTCGAATGCATCGTTCGAGGGTATCTGGCCGGTTCGGGCTGGAAGGAATACTGCCGTCAGGGCACCGTTTGCGGCATCGATCTGCCCGCCGGTATGGTCGAAAGCCAGCAACTGCCCGAGCCGCTCTTCACCCCTTCGACCAAAGCCGAACTGGGTGCCCACGATGAGAATATCTCTTTTGCACAGGCAGCCGAGCTTTGCGGCGCCGACGTCGCTGCTCAGGCCCGCGACGTGGCGCTGGCCATCTACCGCCGCGCCCGTGGCCTGATGGCCGACAAAGGCATTATCGTGGCCGATACCAAGTTCGAATTCGGCCTGCGGGATGGGAAGCTGCTGTGGATCGACGAGGCCCTGACCCCGGATTCCTCGCGTTTCTGGCCGAAGGATGCCTACCGCATGGGGGGAGCGCAGCCGAGCTTCGACAAACAGTTCCTGCGTGATTACCTGGAAACCCTCGATTGGAACAAGCAGGCCCCCGCACCCGCTTTGCCCGACGATATCGTTCTGAAGACTTCCGAGAAATATCTCGAAGCCCTGTTCCGCATCACCGGCCAGAAACCCTGACAGGGGACCTGACTATCCACTAAGGGCGAAGCAAGGGCGCGTCAGTGTGTGACGCGCATTTGTTTCGCCTGATTTTATCCTGCCTGCTCTTTATCCTTCCCAGAAAAGATAGTGCGGCGCTTCGTTCAGCAGCTCCAGGCACTCCTCCAGCGTTCCGGTAAAATCGTAACGACGCCAGCGCTCGCGGTTCAGATAAAAATCCATTTTCCAGCGATTCTCGCCGGGCAGATGCCGCAGGCGGGCGAAGTCGCCCCAGTTGCACCGCAGGTGGATCCGGTCGCAATGGCTGTATGCCGCATAACCGGCCAGTTCCGGATGCTTTTTCAACATCTCCCGAATGATTGCCAACTGCCTGTCCTTCATGACGCCGCTCCGTTGTCGCATGTTATCTTGATTGTGCAGGTAAACGGCGATTCGTCAAGGGGGCAAGGGGTGAGGGGTGAGGGGTGAGGGGTGAGGGGTGAGGGGTGAGGGGTGAGGGGTGAGGGGTGAGGGGCCGGCGTTGTTACGACTCCGGCCCCTTGTCAGGTAAAAACTGGTTTCGAAAAGTTATTCGGCCGGCTCAACCTTGATTCTGGCAGCGGCTTCCTTCGCCAACTGGCGGGCGCTATCGACGCTGTCGGCAACCACCAGGGCGACGCCCATGCGGCGTCCGGGGCGGCTGTCGGGTTTGCCGAACAGGCGTACTTTGCTGCCCGGCACGCGCAGGGCGTCCTCCACCCCGGAAAAACGGATATCGTTCTGGCGGTCCGACGCGAGGACCACATGGGAAGCGCCGGGAGAAAGCAGTTCAATAGCCGGGATCGGTAACCCGAGAATGGCCCGCACGTGCAGTTCGAATTCGGACATGTTCTGTGTCACCATGGTGACCATGCCGGTGTCGTGGGGGCGGGGCGACACTTCGCTGAAAAACACCCGATCGCCCTGAATGAAAAATTCCACGCCGAAAATGCCAGCGCCGCCCAGGGCTTCGGTGATGACCCGCGCCTGTCGCTGGGCCTCGGCCAGGGCCTTGTCCGTCATCGGCATCGGCTGCCACGATTCCTGATAGTCGCCGCCCTCCTGGCGATGGCCGATGGGGGGGCAGTAGCTGGTGCCGTCGATGTGGCGCACGGTCAGCAGGGTGATTTCGTAATCGAAAGCGATAAAGGCTTCGATGATGACCCGTTCGCCGGCGCCGCGCGCTCCCTGCCGGGCATAGTCCCAGGCTTTATCGATGTCGTCGGCGGATTTGACTGTGCTCTGGCCTTTACCGGATGAACTCATGATCGGCTTTACTACGCAGGGCAGGCCGATGTCCTCGATCCCCTGGCGAAATTCCTCGTAGCTGGATGCAAAACGGTAGCACGCCGTCGGCAGTTCAAGCTCCTCGGCGGCGAGGCGGCGGATGCCCTCGCGGTTCATGGTCAGGTTGGTGGCCCGCGCCGTCGGTATGATGCGGTATCCCTGCTGCTCCAGCTCCAGCAGAAAAGCGGTGTCGATGGCTTCGATTTCAGGGACGATGAGATCCGGGGCTTCCTGCTTGATGATGCGTTCCAGCGCTTCGCGGTCAAGCATGTTGGCGACATGGCTGCGATGCGCCACCTGCATGGCGGGCGCGTCGGCGTAGCGGTCCACGGCAATGGTTTCGATGCCGAACCGCTGGGCTTCGATGACGACTTCCTTGCCCAGTTCGCCGCATCCGAGCATCAGCAACCTGGTGGCGGATTTTTTCAGTGGGGTCCCGATCATTTTTTCTCTCCCGATGGTAAGGTCTGTGGCCGGCTGACAGAATGGTCCAGCAATATGCCCAATGGGCGGTGTCTTGTCAAGACCCGGCAGTGCCGCGGATCGCGAGACAGGGCAGCGGCTCAGGGTTTTCCGGTACCGCCGAATTCGATGCCGAGCAGGGTCACATCGTCTCTGAAAGGTGTTTTCTGGCCAAAGGTGCGCAGTGTTTCGATAATCTGGTCGCAGGCCGCGGCGAGTTGGCGTTTGCTCTGCTGCTGCAGCTTGCGGTAAAGACGCTGCGGTCCGAACATGTCCCCCTGGGCATCGGCATGTTCGATGATGCCGTCGGAATACAGGAACACCCGGTCTCCCCGTTCAAGGATGATTTCCCCCTCCTCGAAGGGAACCCGGGCTCCAGCGCCAATGATCGATCCGCCGCTGGCCAGCAACTCCAGAGATCCGGCACGGCGGATACACACCGGCGGCGGATGTCCCGCGGAACTGTATCGGAGGCGGCCGCTCGGAGTGTGCAGCAACAGACAGGAGATGGTGAAGAACTTGCCGAACCTTTCGAAAGGGTATTCCCTCTCGAGTTGGGCAAGAATCGCGGAGGGCGACAGGCATTGGCGGCCGCGTCCCGCCGTGTCCGGATTTTTGAATAACCTGCCGCTGCTTGGGGAGAGACTCTGGAAAACCGAGACGGTGACCATTGCGGCAGAAACGCCATGGCCGCTCACGTCAAGCAGATAGATCAGCAGGAAGTCGTCCGTCAACGGGATGATATTGAACAGGTCTCCGCCGATTTTTTCACAGGGGATAAAGCTCCAGGCGCAATCGAGGTTTGCCTTGGCGGGCTGCCCTGTCGGCAGCAGGGCACGCTGGATTTGCGCGGCGGAGCGGCGGTTTTCGTCCAGTTCCTTCTGCTTTTGCAGCAGCAGCCGCTGGGCGAGATCCCGCTCGTAGGTCAACCTGCGGAGGTTCAGCTGACTGGCGACTTTGTACTCCACCTCCCGAATATCGACGGGATGCCGCAGGCTGTCGGTGGTCCAGGGAGCCAGAGGCTTGACGGGAATCGGATGGCGCCCGTTGGAGGAAAAGAGCAGGCAGGGCAAGGGATGTTCACGGAAAAAACGGATCATCGGCGGCCACTGCTCCGGCCTCGGTTTCTCGGCAATTTCGGTATCGAACATCAGCAGGTCCGGACGCTCACGCAGGGCGTGAAGGGTTTCGTCAAGATCCGAGGCATTGAGGATAAAATAACCTTTTTCCCGCAGCATGCGGTAGAGGCGGTCGGTGGTCGGGGTGACTTTTCGGGCGAGCAGTATTTTTTCCGGCATGGGCCGCTATCCCCGGTTGGTAAATGACGATGGGTTGCTCCCGAGACTCTCTTCTAAGTAAAGTATAGTCGATAAAGAAGATTTCGGGTCTTGCTGGCGTCCGATGGCGGCCGCTTATGCGAAAGGCGCCGGCTGCTGTTGCTGGCGTTGCAGACGCCGGGTGAAACTTTCGAGGGTGTCCGGCCGGCCAAACAGGTAACCCTGGGCGTGGTGGCAGCCCAGATCCATGAGCATCTCTTTCTGGTGAGGCGTTTCGATCCCTTCGCAGATGATGGTCAGGCCAAGGCTTTCACCGAGAGCGATGATCGCCCGGGTGATGGCGATGGCGCTGGGGGCTTCGGTCAGATCGCGGATAAAGGATCGGTCGATTTTCAATGTGTCGATGGGAAAATTCCGCAGATAGCTGAGGGAGGAGTAGCCGGTGCCGAAATCATCGATGGCGATCTGCACCCCCAGGTTTTTGAGGCGGCTCAGGTGGCTGACGGTTTTCAGGTTATTCTGCATGATGGTGTTTTCGGTCAGTTCGATTTCCAGCTGGCAGGGGCGGATACCACTTTGCAGGATCAGTTCTGCGACAAGATCGGCAATGTTGTCATGGGCGAACAGTTGCCCCGAAACATTTACCGACAGTCGCAGGTCGCCCAGGCCCGCGGTCCGCCAGCGGGCGATCAGATCGCAGGCCTGGCCCAAAACCCAGCGGTCGATGTCGATGATCAGGTTCGATTCAATGGCGACCGGCAGAAAGGACCCGGGGGGCTTCAGGCCCTGCTGGGGATGCTTCCAGCGGATCAGCGCCTCGGCCCCGAAAATCCGGCCGCTGCGCATGTCGACCTGTGGCTGAAGGTGGAGGACGAATTCGTCGTTTTTAAGCGCTTTGCGAAGATCGTTTTCAAGAATCAGGTGGTCCTGGATCGGCTCATCCATGGCGGGATGATATTTGCGGAACGTGTCGCGGCCCCGGGTTTTGGCATCCTGCATGGCAATGTTGGCGTGGCGGATCAGGTCTTCCTGGCTGTCGGCGCCTTCGGGAAACAGGCAGATGCCGATACTGGTAGTGAGCAAGACCTCGCAATGGCCGAAGCTGAAGGGTTGGGCGATGGCTTTTATGAGGAGCCGCGCGATCTGGCTGACCTGTTCCTCGTCAAGCACTTCGGGCAGCAGAATGGCAAATTCATTGCCGCTGAAGCGGGCTATGCAATAATCGCAGAGCGTATTGCCCGGGAGCAGAATGTCGCATTGCTGCAGGCATTGGCGAATGCGTTTGGCGATGGTCAGCAGCACCTGATCGCCGATCATGTGGCCGAAGGACTCGTTGATGCGTTTGAAACGGTCCAGGTCGAGCAGCAGCACGGCCAGCTTTGCATGGTTGTGCCGCGCGGAATCGATGGCCGCGTCCAGGGTGTCGATGAAAAACCGGCGTTTGGCCAGGCCGGTCAAAGTGTCGAAGTGGGCCAGACCGAATATTTTCTGTTCGGCCTGCTGGAGATCGGAAACATCCTGTACGATGGCGGTGATGGCGCGGGGCCGGCGGGCATCGGTTTTTTCGATTTCGCCCTGGCTGCTGATATGGCGCTCCTCTTCCCCTGCCATGATGCGATAGCGGACCTGGTAGGGCTGGCGCAAAGCGATAGCCTGCTCCAGGGTTTCCCGCACCTGGGGCAGGTCATCGGGATGAACGGTCTGCAACAGATCTTCGGGACTTGAGAGGCGGGCTTTATCCTCGATCCCGAGCAGGTTGCGAAGATCCCTGCTGCAGGTAAAACGCCCCGAATCGAAGTCCAGCTGCCAGTGCCCGAGTTTGGCAATACGCTGGGCCAGGGACAGGCGACTGCGGCTGGCCTTGAGGTCTTCATGCAGACGGGCGGTGCGTAATATGTGCATGACCCGGTAACGCAGCAGCAGCCAGTTGATCGGTTTGCAGATAAAATCGGTGGCGCCGGCATCAAAGGCTTTCTGAATGAGGTTGGCATCTTCCAGCCCGGTCAGCATGATGATCGGGATGTCCTGGTATTCCGGCAGGCCGCGCAGCGTTCGACACACGGAAAACCCGTCCATGCCGGGCATTACCACGTCCAGCAGCATCAGGTCGGGGCGCATGCTGCGGAACTGGGCCAAACCTCTGGCGCCATCTTCGGCTTCGATAACCAAAAACCCGGCCTGCTCGAGGGTGGCGCGGGCCAGCAGGCGCATGCTGCAGTCATCATCCACGATCTGGATCATCGCGGCATGGTTCAGGTTTTCCGCTGTCATCCCTGGCCTCCTTCCTGGATCAGGGCGAATTGAACGCGATTATACTCGTTCTGGATGGATGCCATCAACCGATCGCGCTGGCTGGGCGGCAGGTCTCCAGCGCCTTCCATTTTGCGGCACAGATCGGCCAGGGACAGGGCACCAAGATTGGCACTGCTCGATTTGAGGGTGTGGGCCAGTTGGAAAACCATGCGCATGTGGCCGTTCTGCAGGGCCTGTTCCATGTTTTGCAAAACCCTGGGCGATTCCTTCAGGTAGATCTGGATAACCCGGGCGAGCAACCCCGGCTGCTGCTGCCCCTCCAGGGATTTGATGGTGTCGAGCCTGGTCCGGTCGATGGCAACCGTAGGCGGGGGCGATTGCCGGTCCTGCCCGGGTTCCAGCGAAAAGGATCCATCCACGGTTTCATCACCGGAACTGCGCCGATGGTCGAGGATGCTCAGCCACCGGTTCAGCATGGCCCCGACCTGGAGCAGCGTGAAGGGTTTTCCAAGGTAATCGTCCATGCCTGCGGCGAGGCACTTCTCCCGATCGCCGCTTTGAGTATGGGCCGTCATGGCGATGATCGGCGTAGCCGCCGGGCGGTTTCGTTTTTCCCATTGCCGTATCATCTGCGTGGCCTGATAGCCGTCCATATCCGGCATCTGGCAATCCATGAAAACCAGATCGTAGTTGCCGGTCTTGAAACCCTGCAGGGCTTTCGTCCCGTCGCCGACGGTATCTACCGCGCAGCCATATTTTTCGAGCATGCCGACAGCCACCTGCCGGTTGACTTCATTGTCCTCGGCCAGCAATATTCGGGCCCGGGGCGGCCGGGTCTTTTCCGGACGGCCGCAAGAAACCGGATCCGTGTTTTCCTCGGGCGCCGCCGACGGCCGGGAAGGGGGCGTGGTCAGGTTCAGCAGCAGTTCGGAAGGACGTACCGGTTTGCTGATATCACCGATGAACCTTATGCCGTCACCATCGAATGCGGGGCAAGGGTATCCGGCCGGTTTCAGGATGATGACCTGTGGCGGCGGCACGGATGCCAGCGAGGCCATGCGGCGCATCAGTTCTTCCCCCGAAAAATCGGGCAAGGTCGCGTTGGTCAGTACGAAATGGAAATTCTGCATGGTCAGCAATTCCAGCCCCTGGCGGCCATTCGACGCGGTAATGCAGGCCAGTCCCCAACGGCGCAGCTGGCGTTTGATGCTGCGGCGGACCAGCGGATGGGAATCGATCACCAGCGCCCGTTTTTTCCGGAATTCCGAAATCCCGGCGAGCATGCCGGTTCGACCGGCAGGATCTTTGGGCAGAGACAGTTCAAACCAGAAATGCGAGCCATGGCCCGGCTCGCTGCGGACAGCGATGTGCCCGCCCATATGCCCGATCAGATCGCGGCAGATCGACAGTCCGAGACCGCTGCCGCCGTATTTGCGTGTGGTGGAGCCATCGGCCTGCGAGAAGGGTTGAAACAGGCGGGGGATATGCTCTGCCGGGATGCCGATGCCGGAGTCGCGCACATCGATGTGAATGAGGGTTGTCCCGTCGTGGCCCGGTCGGCATTTCAGCGTGATCAGGATATAGCCCCGGTCGGTGAATTTGACCGCGTTGCTGAGCAGATTCACCAGCACCTGGCGCAAACGGCCCGGGTCGCCCACCAGCACCGGAGGCAGCTCACCGGCAATGTCCAGAACCAGTTCCAGTCCTTTGGCCTGGGCCTTGACGGCAAACAGGCCGACGGCATCCTCGATGAGCCGGCAGATATCGAAAGGGATGGTTTCAAGTTGCAGTTTTCCGGCTTCCAGTCTGCTGAAATCGAGGATGTCGTTGATGATGTGCAGCAATGCCCGGCCGGACTGGGCGATGGTTTCGGCGATCTGTTTCTGATTGTCCGCCAGGGGACTGTCCAGCAACAGTTCCGTCATGCCCATAACCCCGTTCATGGGGGTGCGGATTTCATGGCTCATGTTGACCAGGAACTGGGATTTGGCGCGATTGGCCTCCTCGGCCCGTTGCTGGGCCTGCTGCAGCTGGTCGATGGTCGATTTCAGCTGCGCGGTCATGCTCTGCAGGGAGCCGTTGAGGATGCCGATCTCATCATCCGTTGCCGCCGGCCAGGCAATGGTTTGCAGCTCGGCCGGCATGCGTTGCGCGATATGCACGATCTGCCGCAATGGCCGCGTCAGACGGCGGCTCAGCAGCAAGGCGTAGAATACGACCAATACCAGGACGATGGCGCTGCTGCCCATGCCGTACAGCAGCAGGCGCCGATTGGCAGTGAGGTCACGGCTCAGGTCAAGTCCGGTAAGCAGGAAACAGTTCTTCTCATCATGGAACGGCAAGGCCATTTTGCTCGCGAAAACGGCCGGATTGTCCGACCGGACCAATCCCCCGAAGGACCGCGTCCGGGCGCTTTGGACCAGCGGCAGCAAAAACTCCGAGTCGTTGCTGCGGGATTGCACCGTGCCGAAACCGACCAGCAGGCTGTTGGTGAAGGCTGGTCCCAGTCGCAGGGTTTTGCCCGTAAACAGAACGCCGATGACCCGGGTTCCCGAAAGGATCGGCGTGTAGGTCATCATCGCCAGCCGGGAAGGTTTTCCCTTGTCCGCCATGTCGGAGAAAAAGGCAAGAGGCTCGCGGGTAATGGCCCGGTTCAGATAGCTGGCCAGGCGATCCGGATTGTGCTGCGGCAGTTGTCCGATGGCGGCTACCGGCACCGCCTCGGGGGTGAAAACCGCGAGGCAGGCAAGGTCGTTCTGTTCGCGCAGCAGGTCGAGATAGGCCTTGAGCTGGAAGGAAACATCCAGCTTCAGCGGAATAATGAGCTGGTTGTCGGATGCGATGCGCAGGCTTTGCTCACGGAAGTTGTCCAGCTGGGCGATGAACAGCCCACGGTGAATCTGTTCCAGTTGCTGCAGCTTGGTATGCCCGTTCTGCAGAATATGATTGGTCGTTACGCGACCGAAGATCAGAAACCCTATCAGGGTAATCAGCATCGGCATCGGCAGGATGGCCAGCAGCAGTTTGCAGGTCAGGGATTTGCGAAAAACTATTTTTTGCATGGTGTTCCCTTGGCTCCCGCGGAAGCAGAACCGGATGTTTTCAGCAGCGGCATGCTGGTATAGAGTTCCGCGCTTGTCAGCAGCGTGTGCGGGATTTCGATGCCCAGCATGGCGGCCCGCCGGGTGTTAAAGGTGATGACGGAGCGCTCGGCCGATTCGATGGGCAGGGTTCGGATGTCGTGGTGTTGCAGCAGTTTGACGCCCATGTTGCCGGCCTGTTGCCCCATGGCGGCGAAATCAACGGAGGCGCCGCCGAACAGCCCGAGTTGCGCAAAGGAAAAATTCAGGGGAATGCCTGGCTTGCGACAGTGGCGCAGGTAGGTGCGCAGGGTTTCGTGAGGGCCGATACTCTGGTTGTTTTTATTCTTGATGCTCAGCACCAGCGGATACACCGCCTGCACTTCCGGACTGGCGTTGATCGCGTGGATCTCCCGAAGGTATTCCTGCATGGTGGCGACGCTGCGTATGCTCAGCCGGATGCCGTTTGCGGCACCGCGCATTTCGATCTGCAGCTGTTTGCGAATCGCCTGGCCGGTCGGAGTCCGGTCAAGCAGGGCTACGACGTGGCGAAGATCCGGCATCGCTTCCCGCATGACATTCAGGGCCGCCTGAAGATGCAGCTTTTCGTAAACCCCGGTGACATTGCGCACCGGCAGGCCCTGCCGGTCCAGGAAGGGAACGGCGCGGTGGTAATCCCGAGGCTGCCCGTTCAAGCCGGAAAACACCACGGGAAACGGTTGCCCGACCAGTTGCAGCCCCACTTCCCGAAACGCGTTATCGTCCAGCGTAAAGACCAGTTGCGGGGCAAAGGCGCGGATCTTTTTCAAAACCCGTGCGGCTTCGGTGCGCATGCGCCCGGGGCTGCTGTTGACGGTCTTGGTGTTCATGTAGTGGACGCGGACATCAAGCCGCTTTCCAAAACGGTGCCGCAGAACCTCCCTTATCCCGATTTCCTGCGGGATGCCACAGACATCATCGTTACCGTAGCTCTGGACGATGAAAACCCTGATCCTGTCGCTGGATTCGAGCCTTGTGGGTGCGATGATGCGGATGCCGGGCAGCAGCCAGTCCATAACGTCGAGCTGAGTCTCGCTCGCACTTGTGCCCCTGGCAACACGAAGCTGGCCGGAGGCATCGTGGATGGGACCGGAAAATACCTGCAGGCGGCCTTCCTTGAGGGCTTTTTCCCGGGCTTTGACCTGCTGCACCACTTTCACCGGCACCAGCGGACTGATGGTGCCCAGAGCGGTGACGCCGGTTTCCAGTCCCTGGTATCTGGAACCGGGGGGGAGGGTTCCGGCTTGCAGGGCGCGAATTGCTTCGGCATAAAAAACCGACCAGTCATAAATGGCGGAGGTCAGTAGCCGCTCCGAGGCGTACCGGGACAGGTCGGTGGCGTAGCCAATGGCGAACATGCCGTGGTCCATGGCGACCTGCATCGGAGAAGCGTGGCGGATGCCGTTGAAGTACACGTCCACGCCGTTGCCTGAGAATTTTCTGACGAGGCGGGCGGCCTGCTCGGGAGGGCCGTCGCACCAGGCGGCCTCCACGGCGATGGCGGGCCGTACCGAGCGGGCGCCGAGGACAAAGGCGTTAAGGGCGCGTACCGCGGCAGGATCGGCCGCTTCCCCAAGAAAACCGAGACGCTGTCTGACCGACATGCTGGCGGCGAGGATGCCGGAAAGATAGGCCGGCTGGTGTATTTTCCCGCCATAGCTGATGACGTTGGGGGCGCGGTAGCGGCCGCCGCACACAAAAAACATGATCTCGGGATGTTGGCCGGCCAGGCGGGCCGCCGCCGCGGAAAATCCGGCGTCCGTCGCAAACAGGGCCCTGACCCCCTGCCGGATCAGGTTTTCCATGACATCGGGTGCATCTTCCCGCGAAACACTGGCCAGTGCCAGGGTTTTGACGGAGGGGAAGGCGCGGCCGAGCTTCAGGCGGGCCAGTTCATGGGCATGATTCCATCCACCGTCGCCGACCGGGCTGTTGTACAAAAAAGCGACTTTCAAGGGGCCGCCTGCCTGGCAGGGCAGCGGTGCGGTGCCAAGGGCGATCATGCATGCCAGCAGCACAACGGCCAGGATTGTCGGCCGGTTGCCCCTTGGGGCTAAGGATGTCGAGGGGCATCGGGTTTTTGCCGGAAGGGGGGCGCGATATCGCATTGTCATTGCAGGTACCTCCACAAAAGTGACCGTGACGGTCAAGACTTCAGGTCTTTCGGCAAAACAGCAAGCCAGGCGCGCGGGCCGGTTTCTCAGACTGCGAATATTCAGGGTGTGTCGGGACCGGGGCGTGACGGCCACCCGGGACAGGGATGCAAAAATGGGGCCGCGGGCGGTCCCCGCGAGGGATGTGCGGGAAGCGGCGGCCGGCACCGGGGATCCGGCAAAACGGTTGCCCGTCACAGGGGGCTATGCTACCCTGTGATACCTGCGGATAAAATGGAATCGGGAGACGAAATGGGGAAGAACACGGGCCAGAAGGAACGTCTTGACAAGCTGCTGGTGGTGCGCGGCATGGCGCAATCCCGCGAACGCGCACGAGCCCTGATTCTTGCCGGCCAGGTTGTGGTGGATCACCACACCGTCGACAAGGCCGGCGCCCAGGTATCCACAGATGTGTCCCTGCGCCTCAAAGGTGAGGACATCCCGTATGTGTCCCGCGGCGGACTCAAACTCGAAAAAGCCTTGGAGACGTTTGCCATCGATGTGTCGGACAAGGTCGCCATGGATGTCGGTGCATCCACCGGCGGGTTTACCGACTGCCTTCTGCAGCGCGGTGCACTGCGGGTGTATGCGGTGGATGTCGGCTATGGACAACTGGCCTGGTCGCTGCGCCAGGACAGCCGTGTCATCAATCTGGAGCGCACCAATATCCGGCATTTGCGGCCCGAGGCCCTGTCCGAACGGCCTGTCCTGGCGGTGATCGATGCCTCGTTCATATCCCTGGACAAGGTGTTGCCCGCGACCCTGGCGCTGTTGGCCGATCGGGCCGAGGTGGTGGCCCTGATCAAACCCCAGTTCGAGGTCGGACGGGGCGCGGTCGGCAAGGGGGGGGTGGTCCGGGATGCAGGCCAGCATCAGGCGGTGGTCGAGCGTATTGCGCAGTTGGCCGAAACCCTTGACTGCCAGGTGCTGGGGATAACGGAAAGCCCCATTCTGGGACCCAAGGGCAATCGCGAGTTTCTGATTTATCTGCGCAAGGGGGCAGACGCGTGAACCGTGTCTGTTTTGTCGGCGCCGGACCCGGCGATCCGATGTTGCTCACCCTGCGAGGGGCGGCCCTTCTGAAACGCTGCCGGGCGGTGTTTACTTTCCCGCCCCTGGATCAAACCTTTGCAGGCCTGATCGGCGACCGGCCGGTTTTCGATCCCTTTGATTTTGGTTTTGACGATCTTTTGGCGCGGCTCGATATGCTGCTGACAGAAGGCGATGTGGTTTTCCTGCAGCCGGGGGATCTGACTTTTTTTTCGCCATTTCAGGCGTTGATCGAAGCGCTTGGCGACAGGGCCGAGGTGGTACCCGGCGTCGGCGTCGCCAATGCCGCATCGGCCCTTCTGAAAAGGACCCTGAACCTGTCCGGTTCCTGCACCCGCACGATCCTGGTTTCAACGCGGGCACTGGCCGAAAGTCCCGGGACGCCGTCCCTGGAGGATGTGGCACGGCCGGGCGTGACGCTGCTGATCTACATGAATCATTACCCTCTGGCGGAGCTTGTCGCACGGCTGCGTAGCGGTTATGGCTGCAATCAGCCCGTGGCACTGGTTCACAGGGTCAGTTTGCCGGGGCAGCGCCTGCTGATCGGCACGCTTGACGATATCGCCGGCAAGGCGCAGCATGGTCCCTTTTGGGGGCCGCAGGGGCGGGCTGATTTGACCCTGATCATCACCGGCGAAGCGCTTGGCGCCCGAGCCGATCGCGGATGGTGGGACAAGCGCCGGGAAGGTGGGCACCGCCACCGCCCCGTTTAAGCTGTCGCGATTTGACCTTTTCATCCTGCCGACACGATGGATATGATACGTATTTCGTACACTGCCGATCTGCATTTCGGATATGGTTTTCACGCGTGGCAAGAACCTGCGACCGGCAGATGCGATGACCAGCCGGCCGGCCGGCTGCTGCGCAGGGTGGGATCCCGAAAAGCGGGCCACGCCGGAATCGAACCACGGCGACCGGAAGCCGTGCTGCGGGCAATCCGGATTCGCCTGCAATCCTCGCATGGAGACGCCTTATGATGCTGCTGCGGCTTGAACTGCAGGCCTTCGGATGCTTTGTGGATGAAGCCATTGATTTCGCACCCGGCATGAACCTGGTGTCAGGCCCCAATGAATCCGGCAAATCCACTCTGGCGCAGGCGGTCCCGTCGGTGCTGTTCGGTGCCCCCGATGTGGCGCGAATCATGCCCTGGGAGCGTCCCGGAATGTGCCGGGCGGCAGTGGTTCTGACGTCTGGCGAACGGCGCATCAGGGTGACTCGGGATTTTGTGTCCGGCAAGGTGCAGTGGTTCGAAGGGACTCTGGACAGCGAGCTGCAACAGAAGTTCTGCGGTTTTCCGGAGGCTGCGGACGCCGTGGCGGATCGGGCAGCCTATCTGGCTTGCCTGCGGGACGGCCTGGGACTGTGTCAGCGTGAATTTCTCGAAGCGATGTTGTATCGGGACACCTTTAACGGGGTTGGCGGCCTGCCGACGGACCATCTGGAGATTTGTCTGTCTGATGGGGGTGCGGGCGCCATGCAGGAGCGCCTGAAAGACCTGCAGGCCGAATACCTGGCGCTTTCCAGCGCCAATCCCTGGGGATTGCCCTGCGCCGGAGACGGACAGCTGGAGGTTATCGCCCGACAGTTGGGCGAACTCGAACAGGAATGGTTTGCCCTGCAGGACACTATCCGGGGTCTTCAGAACAGCGAGGCCGCGCGGGAAGGTGGCGAAACGGTGTCGGACCAGGACATCGTGACGCAAGGCGAGGTGGCCACGGATTGTTCGCGCTCCGCGGAGGATTTCAGCCAGACGGCTGCTACGCCGCTGCTTGCGGAGCACGGAGTTCAAGGCGACCTGAACGATCAGCGTGCCGCCCTGGAGGCTGAACTGGCAAAAACCGGTTTGCCCCGGCACATGCCATGCGAGCTTTCCGAGTTGCTGATTGCTCACGGGGAATTGCGTCAGGCGATGGCGGAGCAGAAACGCGCCCTTGGCGCGCGTCAGGAGGAGCGCCGCCGCTGCCGCATGCCATCCCGGAAAGGACCGGGGATTCAGCTCGCGGGGGTCTGGGCCGCGGCGCTGTTCTGGGCGCGGCTGCAATCGGGATGGCTGGCTGCCGGCAGCGGCCTGCTGGCAACCGCGGCGGTGGTCGGCTGGCACCTCCGGAAGTGTTTGCAGGTTCGCGAAGCCGGACGGCAGAGCGACCGGCAGATTGACGCCCTGGAACAAGGGGTAGGTGAACTCCAGGAACAGCTCAACGTCCTGAACGAACGCCTTGAGCAGCTCGGCTTTGCACTGTCGCCGGTGGACATGGTGCGTCTGCAGAAAAATCTTCCACGCCATCAGCAATTGCTGGAACAATTGCGCAGCCTCGATACAGCGCCAGCCGTAACCGGCCATCCGGATGCCGCATCTTCCGGTCCCGCCGAAACCCATGGTACCGGTGATGCGTGTTTGGCAAGCGGTGCGGCAATCTCCGGCACAGTCAGCGCCGAAGCCTGCCCGCAACAAAGTGAGGACCCTCCGTCCGCTCAACAAAACCCTTCCGGTCTTGACGAACTGCTCGACGCCCGGTCGCGCATCGAAGCCCGGGGCGAAGCACTGCGGCTCCGGGAAACACAGCTCAAACAGCGCAGGGAGACTCTTCGGACAGCCTGCGATCAGCTGCGCGAGGCTCTTGCCGAACCGACCTCTGTCGACAGGGATGCCTTCGCAAGTCTGCTCGCCCGATTGCTCTCAGGCTTGACCGGCGGCGCCATCGAGCAGGTACGGGTTACGGAGGATTACCAGCTGCAACTGCCCGGCCCGAATGGCAACTGGCTGTCCCAGGAGCGTTTCGGCAGCGCCACCCGGATGCTGCTGCAACTGGCATCCTGCATGGCGTTGAACGGCCTGCGCGACGAACCCTTGCGCCTGCCGTTGTTACTCGATGAACCGCTTGGCAATCTGGACAAAAAACGCCGCGGCCAGGCGTTGAAGGTTCTGGAGCAATACACGGCCGGTCAGCAGGTTATCTTATTCAGTCATGACGAAGGCTTGCGCCGAAGGGCCATGCGCGAGGGGTGGCATCTGCTGTCCCTGGGCGGCGAGGGGCTCAAGGTTGCGGCCGGTGGCGAGGAGAAACACAACGATGGCGGACAACTGTCTTTTCTGTAAAATCATAGCCGGTGAGATTCCGGGAACGTTCATTTATCAGGACGACCGGTTGGTGGTGCTGCAGGATATCGCTCCGCAGGCTCCCCATCATTACCTGATCATTCCGCGCAAGCATATTCGCACCACCCTGGACCTTGCGGCGGAGGATAACGATCTTGTCGGTCATGTCTACCAGGTGGCCGCCCAGCTGGCCGAACAGCATGGTTTTGCCGAGGGCGGCTTCCGCGTTGTCAACAATTGCAATGAAGGTGCCGGTCAGACCGTCTGGCATCTTCATTTTCATCTGCTTGGCGGCCGTATTCTGACCTGGCCTCCGGGGTAGGTGCCATTCACGGCGGCTATTCACCGATCAGAGCTTGCCCCTGGTCGTTTCGGCCCTGGCGGTTTTTTGGCATTCGGCCTGGCGCTGGCATTGCAGACACAGCCGGGTAAACGGCAGCACATCCAGCCGTGCCTGCTCGATGGCCTTGCCGCAGCTTTCACAGCTGCCGTAGTTGCCATCGCGCAGGCGTTGCAGCGCGTCATCGATGGCCAGCACTTCCTCGCGCGCCGCGTCGCCGAGCAGGTGCAGGTAGTCCTGGAGGCTGTCGGTCAGCCCCTGATCCGCCGTATCCGCAACCCCATTATCGAGCAGGGCGGCGGCGTCGGCGTGTTGGCGACGACAGGCATCCAGTCGCTCCTCGCGCAGGGCCAGCAGCTTTTTGCGGATGTTTTCCGTGTGTTCCTGAGTCATGGCGTTCTCCTTGGGGTAGTGCTGATCCGGAAACTCCGGATGGATACAACGTAATTTTCAGATGGAAGTTTTCGGTGGAAACGGTATCGCCGAGGGATCTTCCTAAACAGTAAACCGGTTGGTCCGGAAGTCAAAAAACATCTTCGGTCAGCGCGCCGGTCCGGCGGTCTGTGCCGAGGCCGTAAGGCCACCTGCCGTGGAGGGTGTGTGCCAGAAAACAAGAAAAAAGAACGACGCATGGTCAACGAAATCCTCGAACTTCTGGTGACCCACTACGGAGGCGGGTTGAGCGAAGAGGAACTCGACCGGGGAATCGTGGATTTTCAGCACGCCATTGCCATCGCATCGAAAGCTCACGAGGGGCAGTATCGCAAATCCGGCGAGCCTTTTTTCATTCATCCGCTGCGGGTGGCCCATGAGGCCGCGCGTCACTGGATGGATTTCTCCTCGGTGATCGCCGCCCTCCTGCACGACGTGGTGGAAGATACGCCCATGACCCTTGCCGAGGTGGAGGAAGCCTTTGGCGGGGAAGTGGCACGGCTCGTCAATGGGCTGACCAAGGTTTCGTCGGAAAAGCTAAGTCGCGAGGCGCTCAAGACCGAAACCTACCGCAAGCAGTTGCTGCTGGCCATCGAGGATGTGCGGGTTCTGTGCCTGAAATTCTGGGACCGCATGGACAATCTGCAGACCATTTACGCTCTCGATCCCAGCAAACAGGCTCTTATCGCCAAGGAAACCCGCGCTGTCTACGTGCCCCTGGCCAGGCATCTCGGCATGGGGTATGTCGCTTCCCACATGGAAGCCCTTTCCCTGAACATCCTCTACCCCGCCCGGGCCAACCGCTATCGGCGGGTCGTGCAGGTGCTGCGCACTCAGGTTGAACCGCAGTTGCGGAAAATTCGCGCCAGTTTTCGCCAGGCCTTCGAGCACTACCGGCTCGCTCCGACGATGAAGGACCGCTGGCGGCCTTTTTCCATCGACGCCACCCGGACCATGGGACGCGGCATATCGTCTCTCTACACCCTGGAGATCCATGTGGCGCGTACCATGGATGCCTATCTGGCCCTGGGTGTCGTGCACGAACTCTGCAACGCCATTCCCGGCAAGTTGCGCGACCATCTCACCATCCCGTCTCCGTTTGGCTATCAGGCCCTGAAAACCACCGTTCAGGCTGGCGAAATCCGGCTGCGGGTCGAAATCACCACTCACAAGCTGGCCCGTTTTAACGAATCAGGGGTATTGACGCCAGGTTTTGAATTCCGCAGGGAGAACTTCCGGGAGCTGATGAAATCCCTGCTGGAAGGCGAGGCGGCCTTCGATACCGAGAGCCTGCGCCTGGCGGCGTCCACGATCCAGGTCTATACCCCCAGGGGGGATATCTGCACCCTGCCTGCCGGCAGCAGCGCCCTCGATTTTGCCTTTGCCATTCATGAAAAAGTCGGTCTGTTCGCATGGCGGGCGCGCGTCAACGGTCAGACCCGGCAGCTCAAATCGCGGCTGATGGACGGCGATCAGGTTGAAATCGAGCGGGGCATGAATCCCAAAGTGTTGCCCAAATGGCTGGAGTGGTGCATCACGCCCCGCGCTCATAATCATATCCGTCGCTATCTGCGCACCCGGGTTCAGGACGGCGAATTTTAGGGGGCTGAGGAAGGCGTGGCTTTTGAGTCGGCGGCATGCAACAAGGCCCCGTGGCGTGAGCTTCGGGGCCCTGGTTTTATGCTTCCTGCTGTTTGGTTGCCTGCACGTGGGGTTTTTTGGCGGGGCGGCTGGCATGGATCAGGATTTTCTGGTCGGTAAAGCTCTCCACCTCGCCGGCGAAGGTTTCCACCTGGAAAAAATCCTGGATTTTGGCGGATGCTTCGATAAACAGCTTATTGAGTTTCTGCACCCGGTCGCGGTTGAGGCCGGTGCGCCGCGCCCATTCCTGAAAATCGTGGGTCTTGGGCAGGACCTTGATGTCGTGCAGGATAAAATCGGCGGCTTCCACCATCTGCGTCCATTCCTGTCTGGAGTAGGAGCGCACATGGGTGGGGTCCCGCATCTGCTCGTAGGCATGCATGAATTCGGCGATTTCCGGGTCATCCGGCAGCAGCGTATCGATGATGGCCATGCGGCCGCCGCGGCGCAGTACCCGGTGGAATTCGGCCAGCGCGCGCGGCACGTCCGGGAAGTGGTGAGGGGCGATGCGGCAGGTCAGCAAGGTAAACGCCCCGGCCGGAAACGGCAGGTCCTCGGCGTCGGCTTCCCGGAAGGTGACATTTTCCACGCCGCCGTCTTCGCTGATGAATTCCTGCGCGCGCTTCAGCATCTGCATCGCCAGATCGGAGGCCACGACGCTGCGCACCATGGGGGCAAAGAACAGGGCCGTGTGGCCGCCGCCGCAGGCCACGTCGAGCAGAATGTCATCCTGCGTGGGCTTGAGCAGGCGCGCGGCCTCTTCCAGATCCTCACCGTGGGCGAATCCGGGACTCTGCACATAGCTTTCCGCCGTGCGGCTGAACTGCTCCCTGACTTTATCCTTGAAATTCTTGGACATTCATTTCTCCTGGAATGAATCGATTATAGCACCCTTGCAGGAGCTTGTCCCGGTTGAAAGCCATCCACAGGCCTGCCCACATGGATCAGGGAGGATAGCATGAATGGCAAGGCTTTGGGAAGTAGCGGAATGTGCATCCCGGGGTGTTTTCCCGGATGAGCGCCGGATCAGTTTTCCTCTCCGTTCTCTTCCATCGTGAGCGCCGCCGCATCGAGCCATGCAACGATATCGCGCAGCACATCCAGGTGTTCCGGCGGCATGTCATCCATCTCCTCCAGCGCCGCGTTCAGCCGGCGTGCCGCCGACAGGGCCTGCCTGAACAGGCGTTGCTGTTGCATCCGGTCGGAATGGGGCTGCGGGGCGAGGCTCTTGAAGCATTTGACAGCCGTCGGATGACTGCGTTCCTGTTCGATGACAGTCTGTCGCAAGGTTGCGTAGTCTTCCTCGGAAAAAGACTGCTCCTCGCGCGCCTGCCGCAGCAGATCGATGCTGCGGTAGTCAGGTACCGATTGCAGGGGGGAGCCCTCGGCCAGCAGGTGGGGCTCTTCGCGGCTTATGAAGCGATATGCCTGGGTCAGCTTCTGCGCTGTTGGTTTGCGGATACGGATTTCCTTCTGACAGTATTCCTCAAAGGAATCATAGCCCCAACTCCGGTACAGGGACGCCTGGCTGACCTTGAGAAGCTCTTCTCCAAGTTCGACCCAGGACGATTTGAAGCGGCGGGCCACATCGAGCACCCGGTAGCGATCGGAGCCGGGTTCGAGATGTTCCATAAGGGTTTCGATATGCGACTCTGCGGCGGTTTTGGGTGTTTCGTTCATCGATTCTACCTCTATCGCAAAACCTTCTGGCTTGAGAAGGCAATGGCGGTTAGAATAAAGCTTTTTGAATGGCGTTTCCAGCCGGAAACCCGGCTTATGTCAAAGGATCTGATCGCATGCAAAAATCCGCTTTCATCGTTGGCCCCCAGACGGCGCAGATGCTGCAGCTCGGCCATCCCTGGGTGATTGCCGATCGTTATACCCGGCAATGGCCCAAGGCCCCCGCCGGTCAAATCATCCAGCTTGCCGACGAGACGGGACGGCAGCTGGCCACTGCCCTGCTCGATCCCGACGACCGGGTGGTGGCGCGGGTGCTGGATTTTTCTCCCATGGACCTGACTCCCGACTGGATCCAGGGCCGGGTCCGGCAGGCCCTCGATCTGCGGCGCCGCCATCTCGACCTGGGCGATACCAGCGCCTGGCGCCTGATCAACGGTGAAGGGGATTTTCTGCCTGGCCTTACCGTGGACTGTTATGGCGATTACCTAATGATTCAGCTGTTCAGCCGTGCCTGGCGTCCGCATTTGCCGATGCTGGTAACGGTATTGCAGAAACTGCTGGAGCCGGCCGGCATTTATGAAAAATTCCGCCCTCAGCAGACCCGCAGTCTGGCCGACCGGTCGAAAAAAATGAGCCGCCTGTTGTGCGGTCGGGCCGTAGCCGGCCGGCTGACGGTGCGGGAGAACGGCCTCAATCTGCTGGTGGATCTGGAAGAGGGACTCAATACCGGCCTTTTCGGGGACCAGCGGGAAAATCGGCGGGATCTGATGAAACGGGCGGCAGGTGCCAGGGTGCTGAACCTGTTCGCCTACACCGGCGCCTTTTCGGTGGCCGCGGCTGCCGCCGGCGCCGTCAAGGTCACCAGCGTCGATGCCTCCGTCGCTTACCTGGACTGGGCGCGGGATAACTTCGCGGCCAACCGCCTCAACCCGAAACGGCATGAATTTCTGGCCGGAGACTGCCGTCAGGTGCTGCAGGAACTGCGCCGCGGCGGTCGTGGGTTCGACCTGATCATCATGGACCCGCCGAGTTTTTCCACCGTCGGCAAGAGCCGCTTCACCACCAGCGGCGGCACCGCGGAGCTGGTTGCCGAGGCTATGCCGTTGCTGGAGGATGGCGGATTGCTGATCACGTCTTCCAACCACCAGAAGGTCGACCTCGCCGATTATCTCAAGGAACTGCGACGTGGCGCCCTGGCGGCGGGTGGCAGCCTGAAAGTGATCGGCAACTTCGGTCAGGCCGGCGATTATCCCTACCCGGTGACGTTTCCCGAGGGGCGCTACCTGAAATATCTGGTCAGCGTCAAAGGCTGTTCGCCAGGGACTCACTTCTGATGTATGCAGCCCGTGGCTTGCCCGGATTCCATGAATCCGGGCGGTTCCGCGGTTTATTCGAGAATGGTGATGCGTTCGATCATCACCGGCTCAACGGGTACGTCGCGGTGGCCGTTACGGCTGCCGGTGGCTACCCCGGCAATGGCGTCGACGGTTTCCATCCCTTCCAGGACCCGGCCAAAGACGGCATAACCGAAGGCTGACGGTGTCGGCGCCTGGTGATTGAGAAAATCGTTGTCCACGACATTGATGAAAAACTGGCAGGTAGCGCTGTCGACGATCTGGGTGCGGGCCATGGCGATGGTGCCGCGTTTGTTGGCAAGACCGTTGTCCGCTTCATTTTTGATCGGGTCCCGCGTCGCCTTGTTTTCCATGTCGGCGGTCAGTCCCCCGCCCTGGATCATAAAGCCGGGAATGACGCGGTGGAAAATCGTGTTTTCATAAAACCCGCTGTTGACATAATCGAGAAAATTCGCCGTGGTGATGGGCGCTTTTTCCATGTCGAGTTCGATGGTTAGGTTTCCCATGCTGGTCTCGATGCGGGCCATGGTTTTGATGGGCGTCATAAGGCATTCTCCTGTAATGATTTTTGCGTTTTCCGGCACAAAGTGCGCGGGAGGCTGGTTGTATAACACTCACGTGGATATTTTTCAAGATGGCGGCGGTTCCCTGTGCAGCAAAGCTGTTGCATCCTGGCGCTGATGAAAGGGCGATGAAATGCATGGTGTAATCAAAACGGTATTGCTGGCAAGTTTACTGTGGTTTGTATCCATGCCGATGCCCGCGGTCGTTCATGCCTTGACCGCAGCGGATGACACCCCGCAGGTGACGCTTGCGGGTGCGGCATGCCACTATCATGTCCGCGCGGGCGATCTGGCCGAAGCGCTGGGACTTTCCCGACAGGTGGATAAACACAGGACCTTAAAGGAACTGGGGATTGGCACCCGGGATCTTGAGACGGCGCTGAAGTCCGTTGCCATCGGCGAAACAGAACCGCGGCGCGCCATGCATCGCGGTGCGGGCAGGGGCCTGGGCGGCGGCGCGGGCCGCGGTTATGGTGCTGCCGGACAAAACGGGACGCAAGGGCATCAGGAACGGCAGGTGGTGAGAGATGCTTATTGCTACCTGTTGTGGCCGGTGCTGCTCGGCGGCATGCTTTGGTGGCTGTTGCGCGGCGGGAGGTTCGAGGACGGCAGGCTGCTGCCGGTGACGAAGCGCTATGCACCCCTGGCAGGCCGTGCAACCCTGCTTCTGGTGGTGCTGTTTTTTGGTTTCGCCAGTGGCAAGTCACCGAATCCCATGGAAGCTCTGGTGAAGTATTTCAAGGCTCTGGCAGGGTTTTACGAAGGGGCCTGGAAATATTTCGGCGTCCTGATGTTTTTTACCCTGCTGTCCATTGTTGGAAACAAGCTGATATGCGGATGGGGCTGTCCCCTGGGTGCGTTGCAGGAACTTCTCTACGATCTGCCGCTGGTACGTCGCCGCAACAGGCTGCGTTTGCCCTTCAGGTGGACAATGCTGCTGAGAACCCTGCTTTTCGGCGGTTTTCTGGTGTTTACTTTCGGTCTGTTCGGTCGCAAATGGGTACTATACCACGGCATCAATCCCTTCAATCTGTTCGGTTTCGAGTTCGACTTGTTGTCCATCGGCGCGGTGGTGGTGGCGGTTTTGCTGCTGGCGCCGGCTGTCTATCGTCCCTTCTGCCAGTTGGTGTGTCCTTTCGGCTGGTATGCCTGGTTTTTTGAAAAAGCCAGTCTGACCGGCATCCGCATCGATCATGACCGCTGTATCGGCTGCGGTGCCTGCGATCGGGCCTGCCCGGTGGAAGCGGCGGGGGATCGCCTGTCCGGGAAAAGCTGGCCGGCGGAGTGTTACTCCTGTGCGCGCTGTCTGCGGGTGTGTCCGGTCGATGCCATTGATTACGGTCCGCGCTGGCGGCAAAAGAGCGAACCCTCCGGGGAGTGAGTCACAAAAATGCGCCTCGGCCGGCTGTCGACAGGGCTATCCCTTCCGATAACCCGGCTGGTTTTCCTGCGCCTTCCGCATCAGCTCGCTGCGCAGGCGATGCAGCGCAGCGCTCATGGCGACTTTGTAGACATGGGGATTGGTCAGGCGGGTCGTGCCTTTGGGAAGCCTGAGCATCTGCACGGCACAGCGGTCGGCCATGACCTCCAGGCCGGGAGCGGGAGACAGGATGCGTCCCGCACGCATCACCACCTGGCGTACTTCCTCGAAATTGACCTCGGTGGGGATTTTCTTGCTGCGGGACGGGTTGAGGGGGTCGAAGACGGTTGCGCCGGGCCGGGGCTGCTCATCTTCCAGGCAAATGATGTCGAGAACGTACCCGCCATCGGGCAACACGGCTCGCCAGAGTTTTTTGCGGTCCGGAAGGGTGGCTTTGGCGATATCGCTGGTCACTTTCAGTTTCGGCTGGTGATCGAAACGCACCAGCTTGTAGACGCCGCCGAGGGCGCCGCCGCCTTCCCCGCCACAGGTTGCCAGCTGTGTTCCCACCCCATAGATGTCGACACGGCCGCCTTCGCCCCGGATCGACTGGATGACGGTTTCATCCAGATCGCTGGAGGCGACGATTTTTATATCGGGGAACCCGGCTTCATCGAGCATGCGCCGCGCCTGTTTGCTCAGATAGGCCAGATCTCCGGAGTCCAGCCGGATGCCCTTGACCTCATGTCCTCTGGCGCGCAGTTCGCGGGCGACGATGATGGCGTTGGGCACACCGCTGGCCAGGGTGTCGTAGGTATCCACCAGCAGGATGCACTGTTCGGGAAAACAGTCGGCATAAGCCCGAAAGGCGCCCAGCTCATCGGGGAAGGCCATCACCCAGCTGTGCGCGTGGGTGCCTTTGACCGGAATGCCGAAGACCTGCCCCGCCCAGGTGTTGCTGGTGCTGCGGGCGCCTCCGATATAGGCGGCACGGGCTTCGCTGAGGCCACCGTCGGGGCCGTGCGCGCGGCGCAGACCGAACTCAACCACCACGCCGGGGGCGGCCACGCTGACGATACGGGCGGCCTTGGTGGCTACCAGGGTCTGAAAATTGATGATGTTGAGCAGGGCGGTTTCCACCAGCTGTGCTTCAGCCAGCTCGCCTTCAACTGTCAGCAGCGGTTCGTTGGCGAATACGATGGTGCCCTCCGGCGGGGCGATGACCTTGCCGCGGAACCGGAACTCCCGCAGAAAATCGAGGAATGCCGGTTTGAACATGCCGAGGTTTTGGAGGTAGGCCACATCCTGTGCGGTGAAATGCAGCTGAGACAGGTATTCGAGGGCCGGCTGCAGACCGGCGAAGACGGCGTATCCGCCCTGGTACGGGTTGCGGCGGAAAAACAGGTCGAATACCGCCGTCTGCCGGTGCATGCCTTTTTCGAAGTAGCCGGCCAGCATGGTCAGTTCGTACAGATCGGTCAGCAATGCGGAATAGCGGTAAGCGTCCATGACTCCTCCCTCGCTGCCGGTGTGACGTACGTGATGTCGCTATCAATTATAGCAACTGTTTCAATTATGCTAGTGTCGGCTCAGGGCTGGGCTACCTCGACCATGGCCGGGTGCAGCACCCGGATCAGATCCTGCGGTGCCATGGCCACCAGAAAGCCGCGCTTGCCGCCGTTGATGTAGATGACGGGCAGATCCGCGATGGTTCGCTCCATGTAAACCGGCATGGTCTTGCGGGTGCCGAAGGGAGAGGTGCCGCCCACCTGGTAACCCGAGTGCCGGTCGGCGGTCTGCGGCGCGCAGGGGATGACCTGTTTTGCCCCCAGCAGGCGCGCCAGTCCCCTGGTGGAAACCTCGCGATCGCCGTGCATCAGCACGATGAGCGGTTCTCCGGTTTCGGTTTCGAATATCAGGGTTTTGATCACGGCATGCTCATCCACCCCCAGTTCCCGGGCGCAGACGGCTGTGCCGCCATGGTCCTCATAGGTGTACAGGTGGCCGGTGAAGGTGATGTCGTGTTGCCGCAGCACGCGGATCGCGGGGGTGACGGGGTGCTTTTGCCTGGCCATGGCGGAAGTCCGGGTCAATGGGGGAAGGGAAAGGCGATCTGCAGCAGCAGACTGGCCAGCGTAACGGCGGCGGCCAGCATGGCCAGCCCGGAAAACAGGCCGGTGAGGGCGTTGCGGCCGCGTCCGGTCAGCGGCAGAATCAGTCCGAACGCCGCGCCGCCAAGTGCGCCGCCGAGATGTCCGGCATTGTCCGCGCCCATGATCAGCCCGAAAATGAAGGCAATGGCGGCCCACTGAAACATGAAATTGCGTACGCCGTGACCGCGGGGACCCAGTCGGTGGAAATAGGCCGCAGCAAAGCCGATCAGTCCGAACAGCGAACCGGAGGCGCCCACCACCGGCACCAGCGGATGCCATGCCAGGCCCAGCAGGGTGGCGGTCAGGGCGGTGAAGGTGTACAGCACGAAGAACCGGGCCGGGCCGATCTGATCTTCGACCAGAGGCCCGACCTGGTAGAGTACCACCATGTTGAAGGCAAGATGTATGAGCCCGCCGTGGGTGTAGGCGTAGGTCAGGCAGCGCCACCATTGGTGGAACAGCAGCACTTCCGGGTTCCAGCGCTGGGCGCCGAAGTACATGAGCAGCCCCGTGGGGGGATGCAGGATGGTCCCCAGGCCGAGACCGGCCAGCAGCGCCCGCAGTATCATCCAGGCGAACCAGAGCAGGTTGACGCCGATGATCAGCCGGGAGACGCACACCGGGCTGTAGGGCAGCCGCGGGTCGGAGACATAACCGGACAGGACGCGTTTCCAGCGCTGCAGGCGCCAGTGCCAGTGGAGGCGCGCAAAGGGCAGGACAAGATTATCCATGGTATTCAAAGACAGGGTTCCTTTCTGGGTCGGCTGTCGATACTATGGCAGAAAAGCATTCGCGGTTCAATAACTGACATTTTTTGCATCAGGGACCAATGGCTATCCACGGACAAATCATCCCGCCGTAACAACGATCCCCGTAAAAGGACAAGGAGACGTATTGATGAGCATGGTATCCATAAATCCTGCCAGCGGTGAGCAGATCGAAACATTTGAGGAATACGATGCCACGAAGGTTATGGACATCATCGAGCGGGTTCATCGGGCATGGCTGGACTGGAGATATGCTTCTTTCGACCAACGCAGTGCCAGATTTCTGCGGATGGCGCGGCATTTGCGGGACCGTTCCGCAGACCTGGCGAGGCTGATGAGCCGGGAAATGGGCAAGCCGGTTGCCGAAGCCCGGGGGGAAGTCGAAAAATGTGCGTGGGTCTGTGAATACTATGCGCAACAGGCCTCTGCCATGCTGGCCGAACAACCTGTTGCCAGCGATGCATCCCGGTCCTGCGTGGCTTATCGTCCGCTGGGGGTGGTGCTGGCCGTGATGCCCTGGAATTTCCCCTTCTGGCAGGTGTTCCGGTTCGCGGCTCCGGCCCTGATGGCCGGCAATGCGGCGATCCTGAAACACTCGTCCAACGTGCCGCGCTGTGCCATGACGATTGAGGAACTGTTTACCGAAACAGGCTTCCCTGCGGATGTTTTCCGGACCTTGCTGGTCGGTTCCAGCGGCGTCGACAGCGTCATCGAGCATCCCCATGTCCGCGCCGTGACCCTGACCGGCAGCGAGCGGGCCGGGCGTAAGGTGGCCGCCAAAGCCGGGCAGATGCTCAAAAAAACGGTTCTGGAGCTGGGGGGAAGCGACCCTTTTATTGTTATGCCCGGAGCCGATCTCCAACAAGCTGCCATGGCCGGGGCCCGGTCCCGCTGCCTGAATTCGGGGCAGAGCTGCATCGCGGCCAAGCGGTTTATTGTGTTCGATGAGGTTTATGATGCATTTCTCGAACATTTCGGGGATGCCATGGCACGGCTGGTGATCGGCGATCCGCTGGACGATGCCACCCAGGTCGGTCCGCAGGCCCGCGGCGATCTGCGCGATGAACTGCATCAGCAGGTACTGACATCCATCGCTGCCGGCGCCCGCCTTTTGCTCGGCGGGCAGCCTCTGGAAGGGCCAGGGTTTTTCTACCCTCCGACCATTCTGGCCGAAGTCGCACCGGGTATGCCCGCTTACGATGAAGAGCTGTTCGGTCCGGTGGCGTCCGTGATCCGGGTGGCCGATGAACAGCAGGCGCTGACGGTGGCCAACGATACCCCCTTCGGCCTGGGCTGCTCGGTTTGGAATCGCGATGCGCGGAAGGCCGAAGCGCTGGCGGCGCGCGTCGAGGCCGGAGCGGTATTCGTCAACGGCATGGTCAAAAGTGATCCGCGACTGCCATTCGGCGGCGTCAAGGCTTCGGGATACGGGCGGGAACTGGCCCGCTTCGGCATTCAGGAATTCGTCAATGTTCAGACCGTCTGGATCGCCTGAACACGTCGGCAACGAAAATATTGTAAACTTGATAATCACAGCAAGCTTTTGCCATAATGGCTGACAGCTCGATGCGGTAAGGCAGGCCATTGGAAATCGTGCGGATAAGCCGCGATGGCCGCTTTGCCACAGGGGAAAGGTTGACCGGTATTGCGTTTGGCGCTTCGGAAAAGGTGGATTGGAATCGGCTTTTTGGGGCTGGTTTTCGTACTGTGTTCTGTTTGGAGTCGGGCCGATAACAGGCAGCCGGAAGACACCGTCCGGCGGCACCTTCAGCAGATGATCGGGGAGACCGCAGCGGCCGGTGCGGTGGCTGATGCGTTTCTCGACGTGGAGGGGCTACGCATCCCCCTGCATCGGCATCTGCCGGATTTTTACCGGCGCCGCGATTTCAATCCGGCCTGGACCGATGCGCAGGGCCGCGTTTCCGTGGTGGCCTGGCAGTGGCTTGATCGCATCCAGGGGGTTGCGGCCGAGGGCTTGGATCCCCGGGATTATCATGTCGGGGTATTGGCCGCATCACTGGAAGCCGCACACGTCTCACGCGCCTATGAGGTTGACTGCGAGCCGGCGGGCCTGGCACTTATCGACCTGCTGCTGACCGACTCCTTTTTGAAGTATGTTTCCCAATTGTTCCCCAGCGGCGACGACGCGGCAGGGGCGGGGATGGAAGGGGCAAAGGTCGCCGTTGCCGATGTGGTTTCGGTGCTGAACCAGGTGCTGCGAAGACAGCAGGTGGGGGCTGTTCTGGACGCCCTGGCGTCCGAGCGTGCCGGTTACCGGCGCCTGCTGGTCTATCTGGAGCACTATCGTCGTCTGGACCTGGCCGGCGGCTGGCCGGTGCTGGATGACGGTCCGCCCGTGGCTTTGGGGCAGAGGGATTCCCGGTTGCCGGCGCTGCGGAGGGTTCTGGCTCTTGTCGGAGATCTGGATGCCGCTGCGTTGTCTTCCGGTCAGGTCATGGATCGCGTCACGGCGGAAGCCCTGAAGCGGTTTCAGGCGCGGCACGGGTTGCGCCCGGACGGTGTGCTCGGCCAACAGACACTGGCGCAGATCAATGTACCTGTTGTCCGGCGCATCGAACAGATCACCGTCAATCTGGAAAGGGAGCGCTGGCCCGACCGTGACGTCGGAGCTCGCTATCTGCAGGTCGACATTACCGATTTTCACCTGTCGGTATTCGATAGCGGCATTGAAGTCATGCGCATGCCGGTTGTCGTGGGCACCTCGTTTCGTCGCACGCCGGTATTTTCAGCCCTGATGACCTATCTGGTGTTTGCTCCTTACTGGACGGTGCCACCAACCATCCTCCAGCAGGACAAGCTGCCGCTGATCAAGGCCGACCCGAATTATCTGAAGGCCCATCACTACGAAATCGTGGCCTGGGGCAAGGATCCCGACCGCACTATCGATCCGCGGGGGATAAACTGGAAACAGGTGACGGCGGAAACCTTCCCCGGATTGCTGCGGCAGAAGCCGGGCCCCTGGAATCCGTTGGGCAGGGTAAAATTCATGTTCCCCAATGCCTACCATGTGTATCTGCACGATACGCCTTCCCGGCATCTTTTCGAAGAGCAGCAACGTACCTTCAGCTCCGGCTGCATTCGTATTGCCAGGCCTCTGGACCTGGCTGTTTTTCTGCTGGAAGGGCAGCAGGGCTGGAGCAAGGAGCGAGTCGCACGGGAAATGGCCCGGTCCAGGCCCTACACAGTATACCTGGAGCGTCCGCTGCCGGTGCACATCCTGTATCGCACCGCCTGGGTCGATACCCGGGGCCGCCTGCAGTTCCGCAACGATATCTATGAAAAGGACTCGGAGCTGCTTGGCGCGCTACGGCAGCGTTCTGTGCCGTCGGAAAATGACGGCAACGCGCCAGGTCCAAAGAACGATGCGCTCAACAGCGAACAGGACGGGGTCCGCCCGATGGTCAGATGAGGTTTTTGAGCCAGCCAAACGCCAGCAAGGTGCCGGCCGTTGACCCGAGGTTGGAAAACATGAAGACCAGCAGCACGCGGGTGAGGCGGTTTCCCCACCAGCCGCGCAGCGTGGCGATGTCGTCGCCGACGCTTTCAAGATCCTGCACCGTGGGGGCGGCCAGCCAGGCCTGAACCATGCCGCTGACGAATCCCGCGCCGATAGCCGGGTTCAGGGAGGTAAAGGGGGCCGCGACAAATGCGGCCGCAATGGAAAGGGGGTGCCCCAGGGCGACAACCGCTCCCAGCGCGGAGAGGATGCCGTGGGCCAGCAGCCAGGCCACCGCCGCGTCCGCGACAAGAGCCCGATCACCCATGAAAAAGCCCGCGGCGAACAGGACCGCCACCAACGCCGGAATCAGCCAGGGCAGCAGCCGGGATACGGAAGATTTGGGCGGAATTTCTTCCAGGGCCGCCAGTTCCCGTTCCGTCAGGGAGCCGGCGAGGTTTTTACGGATGCCGGGCAGATGCGCGGCGCCGACCACGGCCACGATTCTGTCGCCCGGCGCGTTGGCAATGTGATGCGCCATGAAGCGGTCCCGCTCGTCCACCAGCACCGCCTTGAGATCGGGCAGGCTGTCGCCCATTTCCTGCAACAGCGCGGACAAGGTGTCCTCCTGCCGCAGTCGGGCAAGCTGTTCTTCATCCAGTTGCGGATTTTCAAACATGCCTGTCAAAAGCGCGGAAAACAGCCTGAGCTTTTTGCAGAAGCCGGTGCGACGCCAGGCCCGCAGCAGGGTGGTGCGGATATTGCGGTCGATCAGGCACAACTGCATATGGCGGGTTTCCGCTTCCTCGGCGGCCGCGGCGAGTTCCTCCCCGGGCTTTACGCCGGTGCCGAGCCCCATGCGTTTCTGGAATGATGAAAGGGCCAGGTTGGCCAGCAAATAGGCACCCTGGCCGCGGCGCAGAACCTGCATCAAATTGAGGGAGCGCCAGCGATGAGGATCCTTGAGCGCCTGGTAGCGCTGTTCATCGAGTTCAACGCAGACCGTGTCCGGTTGCTCGGTGGCGATCACCTGGCGGACTGTCGCAACAGAATCCCTTGAAATATGGGCCGTGCCGATCAGAACGATCTGCTTGTCGGCCACATCGATGCGCAATATGTCGGTATCGCTGGATTCGGTGTTCATTGGCGGTTCCTGCACGGGTTGAAAGGAAGTATTTCGCGCTTCGGTACGGGTGCCCAGGGGACACGTTTGCCCCGGGACACTGTTGTCCGGCAAGGGGATCGTTATCGGCGGGATGCGTTCCTGGACCAGTTCCCATCCGGAAACGGCCCTTTTCCGCCGTGGCGGCGTCAATCCGCAGGCTTGCTTGTGCGGCGTACCGATGTACGCCTCCGCGCAACCCCTTGATTTCCTTGCCACAACGAAAAATTTCTCGTTTTCCATATGAAAACTACGCTGTATCCATCCAAAGTTTCCGGATGCGAACAAACTAGAAAGCGCCCGGCTCTTGTCCGCGCGCTTCCTTGATGCAAGCTCTCCACTGCTGCCGTGGGTTCTCAGGCCTCCAAGCGAGTCCTGAACAGGTGGGTATCGCAGAAGGCGCATCAGGCGTCCCAATCCAGGTTGGGCTGGCACACAGCACCTACGTGCTCTCCCCGTTTACAAAATTATACCGCTGGGGCAATCAGAACCTCACCTGCAGAGCAGAGAGCTTTTTCGCAACTCCACTATAGACAAAACCCCCGGCAGTGACAAGGGGGAATTTTTCAGGGTTTCCTTGCGCGATCGGGGACAGCTGGCCCGGAGTTTGCTTCTGGTGTGTTTGGCGCCTGAGTCGCCGGGGAGTACCGTCCCATTCACCTTTAAAAACCGTGGCATGGCTGCGGGCCTGTTTTGCGGATGTTGCCCGGTTACAATTCGCGGGGCAGGTGGGTGGCGTGTCTCTCATTAGATAGCGTTCGTCCGGTGTTGTGAGGTGATCCGTTTACACCGGAATGCGTGCCAGACAGGATATTATGAAGATTCGTACCAAAGTAATCGGCATGGGACTGATGCTGGTCGTGGTGACGGCATTGTCCATCGTGGGGATCGCCATTGACCAGGTGCATATCCTCGATGTCGCCATTCATGGAGAGCTGGAGCGGTTTATCCGCAGTGAAACCCAAAAGGTGGCGGAAAACGTCTATCTGATGTGCCGATCCGTTCAGCAGCAGCAGGATGAGGAACTGGAGCGCAATCTGCAGGTTGCCGCGCGTTTGCTGCGGGATGGCGGTGGGCTGTCTTTTTCCCGGGAAGAAGTCCTCTGGCAGGCTGTCAACCAGTTCGATCACAGCCGCAAAGCTGTCCGGCTGCCGATGGTGTCGGTCGGCGGCTCCTGGCTTGGCATGGATCCGGATCCAAACCGTCGCATGCCGGTGGTCGATACGGTGCAGAATCTTCTGGGGGTTACCTGCACCCTTTTTCAGCGCATCAACGAGCAGGGCGACATGTTGCGGGTAGCCACCACCATTCTCGACAACGATGGCCGGCGGGCATTGGGATCCTACATTCCGCATCGCAATCCGGATGGCCGGTTCAATCCCGTCATTGACGCACTGCTTCGCGGCCAGCCTTACACCGGCAGTTCGTTCGTGGTGAACGACTGGTATGTCACCCGCTACGAACCCCTGTTCGATCCCACCGGCAAAAAACTTGTCGGGGCCTTGTTTGTCGGCTATCTCCAGAAAAGCCTGGCGGGCTTGCGCAGTGCCATTCAGGATATTTCCGTCGGCAGAACCGGCTATGTTTCCATTCTTGGCAGCCAGGGAGGTCAGCGCGGCAAGCTGCTTATCGCACCCCGCAAGGAACAGTCGCAAGAGCCGGGCATAGCTGCTACGGATCGACAGAGTCTCCTCATAACCCAGCGCCTGTTGCAAAAAGCCTCGCGGATGGTCCGCGGGGGCGGCTCGGGAAAGATCCCCGTAACCTTCGAGCATTTTGTCGAGCGGGACACTGGAAACGGGAAGTTCCGGGATAAGCTGGTGGCCGTAACCTATTTCGAACCCTGGGACTGGGTTATTGTGGCCGGCGCCTACAAGGATGATTACGGCGATATTCAGAAAGGATTCGATGCTTCGCTGTCACGGGCTACTTTTCTGATTTTTCTCGTTGCTCTGGGGATCGTACTGTTTTCTCTGCTGGCGGGATTCTACCTCTCCCGCGGCATCGTTCGCCCACTGGAAAAGGCGATCCTGTTGTTCGACTGCATCGGCAAGGGGCGTCTTGACCACCACTTGAAGCTGGATCGCAAGGATGAAATCGGGCAGCTTGCCAAGGCGTTCAACCGCATGATCGACAATCTCAGGGAAGTGACGGCATCCCGTAATGAACTGAATCGGGAAATTATCGAGCGCAGCCGGGTTGAGATGGAACTCCGTGCTACCTCGGCTCAGCGCCGGGAGCTGGAAACGATTGTCAATCACAGCCCGGCCATGGCTCTTTTATGGCGTCTCGGGGAAACCTGGACGCTGGAATTTGTTTCGGACAATATCAGCCAGTTCGGTTACAAGGCCCAGGATTTTGTTTCCGGAGCCGTTCCGATGACCGATCTTGTGCCCGCCGATGATCTGGACAGACTCGCCGCCGGGCTCGATGCCTGCATAAAGCAGGGGCAGGAAGACCGCTTTTCGATGGAATGTCGCGTCATAAAGCACAGCGGCGAGATCTGCTGGGTGGATGCCAGACTGTGGCTGCGCCGTGACGAAAACGGGACGGTCACCCATTTGCAGGGGGTGCTGCTGGATGTCAGCGACCGAAAAAAAGTCGAGGAACAGGTGCGGATGCTGGCCTTTTACGATGCCCTGACCGGCTTGCCCAACCGCGCCCTGTTCACCAACCGCCTCGAACAAAGCCTGGCGCAGGCCACAAGGGATGGCCGGCTGCTGGCGCTGATGTATCTGGATCTTGACCATTTCAAGGCGATCAACGATACCTTCGGCCATGCTGCCGGCGATACGGTGCTGCAGTCTTCGGCTCAACGGATCAATTCCTGCCTGCGGCGCAACGATACGGTGGCGCGACTGGGCGGCGATGAGCTGGTCGTACTGTTGCCCGGTCTGGACGGGCCGGAGCAGGCCGAAACCGTTGCGCAAAAGATCATCAAGATGATGTCGGCGCCTTTTCAGCTGGAGTCCTTCCAGGTGAGTGTAACGCCAAGCATCGGCATCGTGCTGTTTCCGGAACATGGGAATGTGATGGGAGAACTGCTCAAACGTGCGGATATTGCTTTGTATGCCGCCAAGGAGGGCGGCCGCAACAGGTATGCGCTGTTTTGCCCGGAAATGGAGCAGGCCAGCAAGATCGTCGGCGTCCGCCTGCATGGACGCGCCGCAAGGCCGCTGGAACCAACGCAATCGAACGGGCCGGCGGAAGGGAATGTCTGAAAGACTCAGTCCGTGCGTTTGTTGACGCGGTAAACGAAGGCCAGGATTTCAGCGACCGCCTGGTAGAGTTCCGGCGGTATTTCCCGCCCCAGCGGAATTTTGCCGAGCACTTCTACAAGATCCGGATCGCGCACCACCTCCACGTCCGCTTCCCGCGCGACCGCCAGAATATTGGCCGCTACGGCGCCCTTGCCACTGGCGACGACCACCGGCGCGCTTTTGCCGTCCTGCTTGTAGGTCAGGGCGACCGCTTTATCGTTTTTCAGCTTGTCGGCCATGCATGCCTCTCAAATTCGCGTGTTGACGAAGCCGCGTATTGCTTCGCCGCATCTGTTTTCGAGTTCTTCTTCGGGGCGCGGGTTGCCGGTGGTGAACAGAATCTCGCGCCGCGACCCCAGATGCAGTGCCTCTTTGAGTTCCGCCGCACAGGCGCGAAGCCGCTCGCTGGCATGTTCCGATTGGCAGGTGAACCGGACCCAGAGGTCGTCCTTTTCCAGCAGCATGTCGACGCGCATCTCACCGAGGTTTTCCAGGTCGAGAAAAAGGCTCAGTTTTTTAGGCGTGGCGGGTTTTTCCCGCGGCGCGTCCACCGGATATTCAATAAGCAGCAAGCCCTGTTGCAGAAATGGCAGCGGCAATGGCAGCAGCGTGACGCCGGGCGTCTCCGACGCAAGATTGAACTGCTGCATCATCCGTAGCCCCTGGGCAAGTTTCGCTGCCCATTCAGCAAGGCTGTCATCCTCTTGACAATCGGCAGGCACGGCCTGTTCGATAGTCTCCATCAGAGAGGTTGACGTCTCCCCCCGTCGCAGCCGTGCCACTCCGAGATTTTGCAGCAACGCAGACAGGGCCGTGCCGTCGGCCGTTGCCGTTTCCAATCCAGCCATGAATGTCTGCAGAGCACCCTGGAAAACCTCGGGCCAGCGCTGTTTGGCGGCATTGCCGTCATTTTGCATCTGGCGCAGAAACGCTGGCAGTTGCCAGCCGGTTTCGAGAAGCTGCAGTGTCGCTCCCGTCGGGCTTGCCTGATTGTGGCCCAGGGCTTGCAGCCGGATCTGAGGCGCGGTTGCCGTGACATGCAGCAAAACCTGCTGTCCTTGCTGTAACGCCAGGGCGCAGCGCGCCGGCACCGCCTGTCCCTGCACATCCAGCAGGACTTGCCCGCCATCGCGAGCCAGAACCGTAGCCTGAAGAATCTGCCCCGGCTTCCAGGCCGGCTGCTGGTGGTCGGGCGACGGCCTGGTCCGGTTGTTTGCCGAGACCGGGGTGATAGTAAAGGTTGTGTCGGTAATTTTCATAGGGTCTCGTCGGCCGACCTGGTTCCAATCTTTAATGCATGCACCGCTTTTTCGTTCCCGCTTCGAAAAAAGTGCTAAAGATCGGATTTTGGTATGCCGATAGATAATTAAACTGGCTGTTATTTTTGCGGGAGATTATTCATGGCGTACACGGCACTGATATTGGGCGACTCTTCGGCGAGCCGGGAAAAGGTTGCGGCATGTCTTGAAGGCACCGGGCTGATCCAACGCAAGCTGTATTGCAAGGACGCGCGACGGGCCATACGCTGGTTGAGCGAATACGATATCGACATCGTGTGCTGCGACTGGCGCTGGCAGGCCCGCGAGGAAATCGCGGACATGGTCGGGGTTCTGCGGCGGCGGCCCGAGTGGCACGATCTGCCGGTATTGCTGTTCACGCGCGGCGACGACCGCGAACTCTGGATGGCGGGGATGGAAATCGGCGTCAGCGAATGCCTGCCTCTGGAACTGGCCATGCAGGAGCATCGTGTCAAGATCCGCTGGCACCTGAAGAACCGCGAGCGTATCCAGGAACTGCACAAGGCCCAGAGCCAACTGGCCCGCATTGCGCTTTCCGACAGCCTGACCGGGCTGTTCAACCGGGCCTATTTCGATGCGAGCATCGGTCAGGAAATCGCGCGATGCGCGCGGCGCAACCTGTCGCTGACGCTGCTTATGGTCGATCTGGACCATTTTAAAACGATCAATGACACCTACGGCCATCTGGCCGGCGACCGGGCCCTGGAAGCGGTGGCTCAGGTGCTCACTGCCCAAAGCCGGACCAGCGACACCGTGTGCCGTTTCGGTGGCGAGGAGTTTGCCATTATCCTTCCTGAAACCAGCGGCGCCAACGCACTGGTGGTGGCCGAGCGGATCCGGAAAAAAATCGCGGCACTGGATGTCGGATTTCCTCTGACCGCCAGCATCGGTGTTGGTTCCGCCAAAGTGACCAATTCCCTGACTCCCGATCACCTGATCGCTGAAGCCGATGGCGCCCTGTATGAGGCCAAACGACGAGGCCGCAACCGGGTTGAATCCTCGGCTCTCAATACCGGTGTGGTATCCGAGTTGCGCCTGTTTCGTGGCTTCAGAGCCGCCGTGGCGACGGCTTGAGGTATGGCGGGACGCGGTTTGCGCAGCGCGGGACGCGAAAACCTGGTCTGTTGACAACAGCAACCGCCGAAGACACCGCAACTGCCAACTGATTACCTGCTGCCCATCATCAGTGCCATCAGCCGGGTTTTTGCCTGCATGCCGCGAAAATGTTCGGCCAGGCAGAACATCGCGATTTTTTCCCTGTCTTCCGATGTGATTCGAACGATTTTAAGGGCCATTTTGCGACCCTTTCTGGTTGCGTTTCCCAGGCTTAAGACCTGCGCTTCGCAATGCAGGGATTCCAGGGTTGTGCCGGGCAGAATCATTTGCAGGCTGAGCAATGTGCCCGTGCGAAGGGTGTCCTCGGTCAGGAAACTCAATCCCTGCTGGCTGAGGCTTACCTGGGTGCGCGCTGGTTGTGGCCGTGCCATTTCGCCAGGTTGGTCTTTCCAGAAGGCCAGATAAATTGCGGTTTCAACACGCAGGTTGCGTCGCTGGTGTTCGTGAACCTCATGCTGCTCGATGCGCAACCGAATCCGGCGTGGATGATCCTGTTTTTCAAGGCTGGCGCGGATGGTATGGAAATGCATCCCCTGATCGCACTGAAGGTGCCATCCGGCGTGCGGGTCCAGCCCTGATACGGGCCAGTCGGAGGGAAACAGCTGCAGGTCGAGCTGGTTTGTGCCGTGCAGCCGGGCCATGCCGTCGAGCTGCAGCGGTTCGCCCTGGGTGGTCGGAACAAGGCTCTCGACCAGGTGCCAGTCATGAAGGACGTTCAGTGGCTCGTCGGTCAGTGTCATGGCGTTGACTTCCATCCGGAGTCAATAAAAGTCGCGGGTCCGAACCTTCTCACGCAAAAGTTCGCGCTCCCTGGCAAGACAGAAAGCGACGATCTTGTCGCGATCCTGATTTTCGATCTCGACAAAATGCATGGCGGCGGCCATCTCGCCATTGGGGAGAGTGCTGAAACGCACCACCTGGGCGAGGCATTCGACATTTTCAAGGCATTTGCCGCCATCCAGGCATAGAACCATGGCCAAAAGATCGCCGGTCTGCAGCGGTTCGGCGGCGGGAATGCGGATGCCGCTGCCGCTCAGGTTGACCCTGGCGTTGACCGTATGCGGCTTTTGCGGCATCTCCGAAGCCAGACGGTAATAGCTGAGTTCGACCCGGGTGTCGATGCGGAAATATTGCCGTTCCTGCAGGGCGATCGCCGGCGGTTTGGGTTTGACCAGCAGGTCCGATGCGCCCGGAATGGCCTGAATGCGGGTCAGTAGGCGGTATTCCCGGCCCTGCAGGGTGAACAGTATCTGGCAGATTTCGCGGGGATCGACAAGCTGGCTGAAATCGCGATCATAGGGCAGGGCGATACCGAGGGTCTCGTCGTCCGCGGTGCGGACGGAACCGTCCACGGCGATGGAGCGTTGCCCGTGCAAAGGCAGCAGTATCCTGGCGTCGCGGCCGTCTCGAAAATGGTCCAGTATGGTGCTAAGCATTTCGCTCCAGAGGGTGTCGGCGGGCTGTCTTGCCAGAACGCCTGTGCTGATCGCGACCGCGTAAGCCATGTCAACAGCTCCCGAGGGTGGAATGATGCATGCCCTGGCTGGATGCCCGATAGCCTCCAAGAGCCTTGCGTCCGTTTTTAAGCCGTGCAAGTTCCTCGCCGGTCAGAGCCTGCAGGGTGCGGGCCCGTTGCAGAAGCTCCTGGCAGCGGTGGCAGATCCGGAACATGAGTTGATTCCGGTCATGCAATGCCGCCAGGTGCCGGGGAGTCGGATGCGCAGTTTGCAGCAGGGCCATGAGCTGGCGGTCGGTTTGGCGAGCTTCCTCGTCCAGAGCATGCCATTGTTGCAGCGCTTCCTGCAGGGCGTCGGCTTGCCGTTCCTGCAGCAGCTCTGCCAGCCTGTCGAGTTGTTCCCCGATGGCCCGATATTGCCGCGTCGACTTTTCTACGAGTTTTTCCATGTCCGTGTCAACCCCGTTGCATGAAATCCGGCTTATTTTTCGTTTTTTCGCCTTTCGCGATACCTACAGGCTGGCCTTGAGCGGCTGATAGCCGGCATTCACGGCCGGACTCAGGCGGGATTCGTTGCCCGCAATGACGATCGCTTCCTTCCAGGTGTCCCTCAGATCCGCCAGCATGGCATGTACCGCCTGCAGCTTCTGCCGATCCTTTTTGAGATTGGCCTGGATCATTTCCCCGATCATGTAGTCGTACAGGGCATCGAGATTGGCGGCGATCTCGCCACCGATATTGTGGTCCAGCGTATTGCGGAATTCCATGACGATGGCCATGGCCTTCTGGATGCCGCGGTTTTTCAATTCGATATCGTTGTCATCGATCCCCTGCATGGCCTGAGCGAGAAACCGCAGCGCGCCGTCGTACAGCATGATCATGATCTGTTCCGGGGAGGCGGTGTTTATCTGGTTGTTTTTGTACTGGTTCAGATACGGATTCATGGTTTTTCCTTCCGCTGCCCTCGAGGTCAGGAGTTTAACTGGCTCAACTGCTGAGTCAGGTAGGAACCGGTACTGTTCAGGTTACTGATCAGCAGTTCCATGGCATCGAACTGAGCGCGCAGTATTTCTTCGCGTTTATCCAGGCGCACTTCCATTTTAAGGATATTTCTTTCGATGGTCTTCAGTGTTCGGTCGGTGCTGGCCTGCCGGGTGGCGGACAGCCCGTCAACGGAATCGGTGGTTGTGTCCAGATAGTTTTTGAATAGTGTGGCGATGCCGTCGACTCCGTCGCTGCCCGCCAGCAGTTTTTCCAGACCGTTCATGTCGCTTGAAATGGTCTCTGTCAGGGCCGTGTCATCGATGGACAACGTGCCGTCCTTCTGTGTTTTCAAGCCAAGCTGGGACATGGTGGTTAACGCGCCGCCGGTGTCAACGGGAGAAGTGAGCATGCGTTGCAGGTTGCGTTTGACGGCCATCATGCCGCTGTCTCTTCCCCAGTCGCTGTCCTTCTGTTCGCTCATGAAATTGATCACGGCATTGTAGGCCGTCACCACATCCTTGATTTTTGTTTTGACCGTCTCGACATCCTCGCTCACAGTCATGAGCGTGGTATCACCGAGGGTGGCATGGGTTTTGTTTACCGTCAGGCTTATCCCCGGGATAGCTTTCTCAAAAGTGTTGCTGCCGCTGGTTATCGTAATCCCATCGACCACGATAGAGGCCATCGATTGGGTCTGGGTAGTGCTGAAGGCCAGCGGCTCGTAACCGTTGGCTGTGGCGCCGCCGCTCATCGATGCGGTAAAGGAACTGGAAGCGTCCTCGCCGGTCAGTACCAGGCGATATCCACTACCATCCTGAATGATGCTGGCCGCGACGCCGGTGGCATTGTCGCCGGCGTTGGCGGCATTGATCTTTTCCACCAGGCTATCCAGGGAATCGTTGTCGATGCTGATGTCAGCGCCATTGATGGTCAGCGTTCCGGTGGTGAAATTGGTGTCGCTGCGACTGGCATAGCTGCCGCTGACATCCTTTTGTTGCCGCGCCAGACTTTTGACCTCGATGTTGTAGCTGCCGGGCAGGGCGCTGGCCGTGGCGGAGACGGAGAAATACTCTTCATTGGCGGCTTTCGCGGCATAAGCACGCACCTCGCTGCCAGAATCGATGTCCGCGAATTTTTCCTGCAGCGTCTCCAACTTGGAATTCAGTGTGTTGAAGGCATCCTGACGGCTGCTGAAATATTCCTTGTCCGACTCCAGACGATCCAGCGGTTTCCGCTCGATTTCCATCAGGGCTTCGACAATGCCTTCCGTATCCATGCCACTGGCGAGACCACCGAAATTGATTGTAGACATGGCCTGTTCCTTTGCTGTCAGGTCGTGGTATCGAGCAGTGAGCCGCGCAGGGCGGTGAGTTTCTCGGAGGTGCCCAGCACTTCCTCCGGTGGGATCTGGCGGATCACCTCACCGGAATCGGAGTCGACCAGGCTGATGATCAGCTCCTTGCTCTGCTCGTCGTTTTCAAAGCGCACGCTGTAGATGCCGTCGTCCGTCAGAGCCTTGATTCTGGTCAGGATTTCCTCGGGCGCCACGAGTTTTTCCGCATCAGCCGCTGCCGGCCCGGCTTCGAATTTCTGGCGGTTTTTCTCGATATTTTCGGCCGGCGCCGGCGCCACTGTCGGGGCGGTGCCGCCTATGGATGTCATTTCTATTTTCACGGTATCCTCCCCGGGATCTTGTTTGACATTGGTAAAAAGGGGCGGCGCCGCCGCCCCTTTTTACGGTTGATGCCCCTGGACTTAACCGAGCAGCGACAGAGCCAGCTGCGGGGTCTGGTTGGCCTGCGCCAGGATCGACACGCCGGCCTGCTGCAGGATGTTCATCTTGGTCATCTCGGAAGTTTCGGTGGCGATGTCCGCATCGACGATGCGGGACCGCGCGGCAGAGAGGTTTTCCGAAACGTTGCTGAGGTTGGCGATGGTCGATTCCAGGCGGTTCTGCTTGGCACCGAGGCCGCCGCGAACCGTGTCCACCTGGCCGAGGGCTTTGTCCAGATTGGCCATCGCTTTGGAGGCACCGCTGGCGTTGGCGATGGTCATGTCGCTCAATTTTACGGTGCTGCCAAGCGTGGTCTTATCCACTTTTACAATGTCTACAGCAATCTGCTCGCCGGCATTTGCACCGATCTGGAATTTGGCCGCGGACGTACCGGAAAAACCGCCCTTCAGCAGCACCTGCCCGTTAAACTTGGTGTCGGTCGAGATCCGCTCGATTTCGTTTTTCAGTTCCGTAAATTCCGAGTTCAGAGCGGTGCGGTCCTCGGTCGAGTTGGTGCCGTTGGCCGACTGCACGGACAGTTCCCGCATGCGCTGCAGAATGTTGGTCATCTCCCCCAAGGCCCCCTCGGCTGTCTGGGCGAAGGAAATGCCGTCGTTGGCGTTGCGGACCGCCTGGTTCATGCCGCGGATCTGCGATGACATGCGGTCGGAAATGGCCAGACCGGCAGCGTCGTCCTTGGCGCTGTTGATGCGCAGGCCCGATGACAGACGCTGCATCGATTTTGCCAAAGATGACTGGGATTTCGAAAGGTTACGCTGGGCATTCAGCGATTGGACGTTGGTATTGATGGTTAATGCCATGGTTTTCCTCCATGAAAGGTGTTTTGGGCTTCCGTGCCCGGGTTTTTAACGACTCCTTACCGATGATAGATTGCCTGTCGTTGTCGGTTTCACCTCCTTTCCATGGCGTTGAAGGAGGCTTCGATAAGTCTGTATCGATCATCCGGAATATTGGCGCTTGCATATCTGGCCATCCGGTAATGGCCCGAGAATCAATTACATTTTTGGATGTACTCCCGGGCCAGCCCCCGAAACCGATGTTTGCGGGTTGATGTCGTCAGCCCTGTGAACTGGCGTGGCCTTTGGGGAGGCCACGCCGTCACTCGACATTACCTGTTATCCCTGGAGAAGGGACAGGGCCAACTGGGAACTCTGGTTCGCCTGCGCCAGGATCGACACGCCGGCCTGCTGCAGGATGTTCATCTTGGTCATCTCGGAAGTTTCGGTGGCGATGTCCGCATCGACGATGCGGGAGCGTGCCGCAGAGAGGTTTTCCGAAACGTTGCTGAGGTTGGCGATGGTCGATTCCAGCCGGTTCTGCTTGGCGCCGAGATTACCACGAACCGAGTCCACCTGGCCGAGGGCGACATCCAGATTGGCCATTGCCTGGGATGCTCCGGCCGCGGTGGAAACGGTCAGGGTGCTCAATTTTTTGGAGGCGACGCTGCCACCAAGGGTGGTCTTGTCGATCTTCGTTATGGCTACAGAGATCTGCTCGCCGGCATTTGCGCCGATCTGGAACTTGGCGGCACCCGATCCGGAAAATCCGCCCTTCAGCAAGGTCGTGCCGTTGAATTTGGTGTCGGTCGAGATGCGTTCGATTTCGTTTTTCAACTCGGTAAATTCCGCGTTGAGTGCGGTGCGGTCCTCGGTCGAGTTGGTGCCGTTGGCCGACTGCACGGACAGTTCCCGCATCCGTTGCAGAATGTTGGTCATCTCCCCCAAGGCCCCCTCGGCTGTCTGGGCGAAGGAAATGCCGTCGTTGGCGTTGCGGACCGCCTGATTCATGCCGCGGATCTGTGCCGACATGCGGTCGGAAATGGCCAAACCGGCGGCGTCGTCCTTGGCGCTGTTGATGCGCAGACCCGACGACAGGCGCTGCATCGATTTCGCCAGAGCAGTCTGGGATTTGGAAAGGCTGCGCTGAGTGTTGATGGATTGAACGTTGGTGTTGATCGTGATAGCCATGAGTTATTCCTCCGTGAAAGTTGTGCCAGAGCATCCGTGCTCTGCCATTGATCAAGTTGTCTTTCAGCCAGTTTTTGTCCGGTGTTTCAACAATTTTTCCAACTTGCCGCAGATTTTGTGCAGATCTTGTACGATCGGTTTCCCCAGGGTTCAATATCCATATCGGCTTGTTGGTGGCAGACTTTAGAAAAAATTTTTTACAGGAGAATTTTTGCCGTTATTCGCTCCTGTCCTCAAAGAGGATCTTTGCTTGATCTTTGGCGCAGAAATTGAAATGAAATGGGCCAATCAACATCAAGGAGGCGGGATTTTGACACTTGAGGGAAAACAGGTTCTGGTGACGGGGGCCGACGGTTTCATAGGCTCTCACCTGGTGGAAACTCTGATCCACCGGGGCTGTCGGGTTAGGGCGCTCGCCCTATATAATTCCTTCAATCACTGGGGCTGGCTGGACGGTCTTGCCTGCGGTGAGCGTATCGAAGTGGTCTGCGGTGACGTGCGCGATCCCCATTTCTGCCGGGAGATCAGCAAAGACATCGAGGTGGTTTTCCACCTGGCCGCCCTGATTGCCATCCCTTATTCCTATGTCGCTCCCGCCAGTTACGTGGACACCAATGTCAGCGGCACCCTGAATATCTGCCAGGCCGCCATGGAAAACGGCTGCCAGCGCGTACTCCACACCAGCACCAGCGAAGTTTACGGCACGGCACGCTACGTTCCCATCGATGAAGCGCACCCGCTGCAGCCCCAATCGCCCTACAGCGCCAGCAAAATCGGGGCGGATGCCCTGGCCATGAGTTTTTTCAACAGCTTCGGCCTGCCGGTGACGACCGTGCGGCCGTTCAATACCTACGGACCAAGACAATCGGCGCGTGCCGTCATTCCCACCATCATTTCGCAGATCGCCGCCGGCAAGGCATCGATCCGGCTCGGTGATCTGAGGCCGACGCGGGATTTCAATTATGTCGCCGATACCTGCGCCGGGTTTCTGGCTCTTGCCGAATGCGACGCAGCCGTGGGGAAAACGGTAAATATCGGCTCCAACCGTGAGATATCCATCGGCGATCTGTTCGGCCTGATCCGGGAACTGATGGGCCGTGAGGTCGCGCTGGAATGCGATGCGCAGCGATTGCGCCCCGGGCAGTCCGAGGTTTTTCGCCTGTGGTGCGATAACGGACTGATCAGGAAACTGACCGGTTTCGAACCGCGGCACACATTGAGAGAAGGGCTTCGCCGGACCATCGACTGGTTCACGGACCCCGCCAACCTGGCTCGCTACAAAACGGAAATCTACAATGTTTGAGGACATTATCGGCTTTATCCGCGACCAGTATCCGGGGGTTGAAACCATCCCCCTGCATGCCCCGGTTTTTCCGGGCAGGGAAAAGGCCTATCTGGAGGAGTGTATCGACAGCACCTACGTTTCCAGCGTCGGTCCTTTTGTCGAAGCCTTTGAAAAAGCGATGGCGGATTTTGTCGGCAGCCGTCATGCGGTGGCCGTGGTCAATGGCACCCAGGCCCTGTTCGTCGCCCTGAAGCTGGCCGGTGTCGAAGGGGGCTGCGACGTTCTGACCCAGTCCCTGACCTTCGTAGCTACGGCAAATGCCATCCGCTACGCCGGGGCACAGCCGGTTTTCATCGACGTGGACGAGGATACGCTCGGTTTGTCGCCCCGGGCGTTAGAGGACTTTCTGCAATCCCACGCCGTGATAAGTGCCGGTCGTCTGCTGAACCGCACGAGTGGCCGACCCCTGGCTGCCTGCCTGCCCATGCACACCCTTGGCCACCCTTGCCGCATCGACGAGATCTCCCGCATCTGTACAGAGTGGGGGGTGCCGCTGGTCGAGGATGCCGCCGAGAGCCTGGGCAGTTTTTATCTGGATCGCCATACCGGCACCTTCGGTCGGCTCGGGGTGTTCAGCTTCAATGGCAACAAGATCGTCACGACCGGCGGCGGTGGCATCATCGTGACGGATGACGAGGCGCTGGCGCGACGTGCCAGACACCTCACGACCACCGCCAAGGTACCGCATCCGTGGGAATTTCTGCACGACGAACTGGGCTACAATTTTCGGATGCCGAACCTCAATGCCGCCCTCGGTCTGGCGCAAATGGAAAGTCTGCCCCGCTTTCTCGGCCATAAGAGGGCATTGGCCGGGCGCTATGCCGGTTTTTTTGAAGGCACGGGCTGGCGGTTTGTCCAACAGCCTGCGGCGGGCATGTCAAACTATTGGCTGAATGCGCTCCTTCTGGATGACGAACCGCAGCGCGATGCCTTTCTGAGAACCACCAACGAGGCAAAAGTAATGACCCGCTGCCTGTGGCGGCCCATGCATATGCTGGATCTGTACCGTCATTGTCAAAGAGGCGCCCTGCCTGTGACCGAAGGTCTGTACCGCCGGCTGGTCAACCTTCCCAGCGGTGTTTTTCTGTGAACAGAATGGATATCATTCTCGTCGGAGGCGGCGGGCACTGCCGGTCGGTCATCGATATCCTCGAAGCTTCGGGCGCCTACCGCATTTTCGGTGTGCTCGATCTTCCCGCAAAAGGGGGCACCGGGATACTTGGTTACCCCGTGATTGGCTGCGATGACGACATACCCCGCCTGATAAGGGAAGGGCAGTTCCGGTTTCTGATAACGCTGGGCCAGATCAAAAGCCCCGCGCGGCGGATTGCCCTGTTCCAGATTATCAAGGACCATGGCGGGTGTCTTCCCAGCATCGTGTCGCCGCTTGCCCGCGTCAGCCGGCATGCCGTTGTCGGCGAGGGCACCATCGTTATGCACGGCGCGCTGATCAATGCGGGGGCGAGAGTCGGCTGCAACTGCATCGTCAACAGCCGGGCCCTGGTCGAACACGACGTATCGGTTGGTGACCATTGCCATTTGTCCACCGCCTGCGTGGTCAACGGCGCGGTGCAAATCGGCGAGGGGACCTTTGTCGGCAGCGGCGCCGTGGCCAGGGAAAACCTCGAAATCGGATCCGGCTGCATCATCGGGGCTGGCGCACTGGTGCGGAAGTCCCTGCCGCCCAACAGCATTTATATCGGTGGCGGGAATGGTCGCTAAAAAGGAAATATCCATGCAGAAACCTGTATTTATTATTGCCGAGGCGGGCGTCAACCACGACGGTTGCCTCGACCGTGCCAGAATGCTGGTGGATGTTGCCGCACAGGCGGGTGCCGATGCGGTGAAGTTTCAGACCTTCCGCGCCGAAACCCTGGTGTCCCGCAGTGCCCCCAAGGCCGATTACCAGCAGCAGACCACCGGGTCGAGCGAATCACAGTACGACATGCTGCGCCGGCTGGAATTGTCGATGGAGGACCATCGGGCGCTTATCGCACATTGCCGGCAGGCAGGCATCCGTTTTCTGTCCTCGCCTTTTGATCTGGCCAGCATCGATCTGCTTTGCGATCTGGGGCTCGACGTCTTTAAAATTCCCTCCGGTGAAATCACCAATCTGCCCTACCTGCGTCGCATCGGAAGCCTGGCTAAAGACGTCATTCTCTCCACCGGCATGGCCGATATGGATGAAATTTCGGCCGCGTTGCGCGTGCTGACCGACGCCGGCACCCCGAAGGACCGGATCACCGTTTTGCACTGCAACACCGAGTATCCGACGCCCATGGGTGATGTCAACCTGCGGGCCATGCGCAGCATCGGCGCGGCCTTCGGGGTGCGGGTGGGTTATTCGGATCATACCGAAGGGATCGAAGTGCCGATCGCCGCCGTGGCGCTGGGAGCCACGGTCATCGAAAAACATTTCACCCTCGATCGCCGCCTGCCTGGCCCGGATCACCGCGCCTCCCTTGAGCCGGTTGAACTGCACGCCATGGTGTCCGCCATCCGCAATATCGAAGTGGCGCTGGGCGACGCTCAAAAGCGGCCGTCGCCTTCCGAATCCAGAAACCTTGTCGCGGTGCGGAAGTCTATCGTCGCGGCGAAAAACATCCGTAGCGGTGAAATTTTTACCGAGGACAACCTGGCCGTCAAACGTCCCGCCGGTGGTCTCGATCCCATGTGCTGGGACGAGGTGATCGGCAGGTGTGCGTTGCGCCAGTTTGTCAGCGGAGAGCCGATCGAATGGTAGAACTCCCGGCCTTTTCTTTCTTTTTCCGGGATTTGTTCCTGTAATTCGAAAAAAGGAACCCCATGCAAAAAAAAGTCTGTGTCTTTACCGGCACCAGAGCTGAATACGGTCTGTTGCGTCCGCTGATGGAGCGGATCCGTCGTGATCGCAAGATGCGTTTGCAAACCCTTGTGACCGGCATGCATCTTTCCCCGGAGTTCGGATTAACCCGTCGTGAAATTGAAGAGGACGGGTTTTTTATCGACGAGGCGGTTGAAATCCTGCTCAGTTCAAATACCGCGATCGGGGTGTGCAAATCCGTCGGGATGGGAATGTTCGGGTTTGGCGAAGCTCTGCAGCGGCTTGGCTCCGATTGCCTGGTGGTTCTCGGAGATCGTTTTGAAGCGTTGACGGTTGCCATGGCGGCCCAGATACTCGGCATACCCATTGTTCATATTCATGGGGGCGAAGTAACCGAGGGCGCCATGGATGATGCCTTTCGTCATGCAATCAGCAAGATGAGCCTGTTGCACTTTGTCGCGGCCGAGGAATATCGGCGACGTGTAATTCAATTGGGGGAAAACCCGGCGTCTGTTTACAATGTTGGCGCGCTGGGGGTGGAAAACATCCAAAAGCTTAAATTCCTGGCGCGCGAGGAATTGGAAAAACGTTTTGGTTTTTCCTTCGGTGAAAGAAATCTTCTGATAACTTTCCATCCGGTCACTCTGGAGCCGGGGACCGCGGTCATGCAATTTGGAAATCTCCTGGCGGCCCTTGACCAGATGCCACCTGCGCAGACGATTTTCACCAAGGCAAATGCCGATGCCGACGGTCGCATTGTCAACCGGATGATCGATGACTATGTAGCGACCCACCCTGGTCGGGCTGCGGCATTTCCCTCCATGGGGCAATCCGGTTATCTGAGCACCATGCGGCAGGTCGATGCCGTGGTCGGAAACAGCAGCAGCGGCATCATCGAGGCGCCCAGTTTCGGGGTGCCCAGTGTCAACATCGGGGCCCGCCAGCAGGGGCGTATCAGGGCGGCCAGTGTCATTGATTGCGACCCTGCGGTGGAAGATATCGTCGCGGCTTTGAAAAAAGCCTGTACGAATACATTTAAGAAAATGGCGGCAACGGTCGATAATCCTTATGAGGGACAAAACACCTCCCTGAGGATCAAGGAAATCATCAAGGAAACGGATTTTTCCGGAATCCGCAAGAGCTTTTATGACATTCCGGTCGACATCTTGGAGCAGCGCCATGAGAAGTGCCAGGAAGGTAACGGTAAGCCCCCGGGCCACCATTCGTGAAGTGCTTGAAACCATCGATCAGGCGGCCATGCAGATCGCCCTGGTCGTCGAAGAGGATCGGCTGGTCGGCACCATCACCGACGGCGATCTGAGACGGGCGTTTCTGCGTGGCAAGAGCCTGGATGACTTTATTGACGACATATACAATGTTTCACCGGTAAAAGGTTATCTCAGCCAACCCAAGGAGGATCTGCTGCAGATGGCGCTCGCCGCGGGTGTCAAGCAGGTGCCCATGGTTGACGATCAGGGGCTGCTGGTCGGCGTCGAAGTGATCGACGAATACCTGCGTATCAGCGAAAAACCCAATACGGTGGTCGTTATGGCCGGCGGTCTTGGCACCCGGTTGCGCCCCCTGACGGAAAATACCCCCAAGCCGCTGCTCAAGGTCGGTTCCAGGCCCATCCTTGAAACCATCATCCGCAATTTTACCCAGTACGGTTTTCGTCGCATCTTCCTGAGTCTGAACTACCGGGGCGAGCAGATTCAGGACTATTTCGGCGATGGCAGGGAGTTTGGTGCGAGATTGCATTATCTGGTTGAAAACAAGCGGCTGGGGACGGCAGGAGCTCTTAGTCTGCTCCCGGAAAAGTGTGAGCAACCGGTGATTATCATGAACGGCGATCTTTTGACCAATGTCAATTTCGAACACCTGGTCAATTACCACAACCTTTCCGGAGCCAGCGCAACCATGTGTGTCAGGGATTATGAGTTGCAGGTGCCCTACGGCGTGGTGCATTCCGATGGTGCGACCATAAAGCAAATCGAGGAGAAACCGATCCACCGTTATTACGTCAACGCCGGCATTTACGTGCTGAGTCCCGAAGTTCTTGAAAAAATTCCCCGGGATCGATATTTCGATATGCCGCAGCTTTTTCAGAAACTGATTGATGACGGGGCCAAGACCTGTTCCTTCCCGGTGAGGGAATACTGGATGGATATCGGCCAGCCCGCCGATTTTGAGCAGGCCAACGAGGAATATGCGGAGGTGTTCGGTGTTTGATGGCAGGCGGATTCTGGCGCTCATTCCGGCGCGGGGGGGCAGCAAGGGGCTGCCGGGCAAGAACATCCGCGAACTGGCCGGTCGTCCTTTGCTTGCCTGGAGTATCGAAGCGGCCAGGCAGAGCCGCTATGTCGATGTTGTGGCGCTGTCCACGGACAGTCGGGACATCGCCGAGGTGGCCGAGGCTGAAGGGGTACCGGTACCTTTTTTGCGGCCGGCCCATCTTGCAACGGACAGTGCCAGCAGTTTCGATGCCCTTGTTCATGCCCTGGATTGGTATGCCGGGAACGGTGAGCGTTTTGATCTCGTCGTCTGGCTGCAGCCGACTTCGCCTTTGCGCACGGCGGCGGATATCGATCAGGCCATCGAGTTGTATTTTGAAAAGCAAGCTGATGCCATCGTGTCGGTATGCGAAACGGATCATCACCCCTGGTGGAGCAATACTCTGTCCGCTGATGGCAATATGGCCGATTTTTTGCGGCATGAAGTACTGAATACCAACCGGCAGGAACTGCCTGTCTATTATCGTTTAAATGGCGCCATTTATCTTGGTGCACCTGAGCTTTTACGCGAGCAGCGCTCTTTTTTTGGACGTGCCACCTACGCTTATGTCATGTCCAGGGAAAGGTCTGTGGATATTGATGACCTTATTGATTTCCGCCTTGCTGAATGTCTCATTCTGGAAAATGAATTTGCCAGAAAACCCTGAAAAAATGTATCCGGTTTTTGGGCGCTTCAGGTGACCAGTTCATTCAGCAGCAGGCGAGCATCCCTGTTTTCAGGATCGTTTGCCAACAAATACTCGAAAACCGCTGTTGCGGACTCGCGTTGTTCAATCTCTTTATATAATTTCCCGACCTTCAGCAAAACGACCGGATCCCCCGGAGCTGTTTCAAGATAATCCGCGTAGGCATTCAGGGCGGTTTGCGTCTGGCCCATCAATTTGGCCAGATCCGCATACTGTGCAAGATAAATCGGCGTCATGGCCGAGAGGCACTGCAGCGCCAGTAAAGCATTTTGTCCGTCACCCAGATCCAGAGACAGTGCGGCAATTCTTGTTAAAGCGTCTTCCCGGGCCATGGCGGAGTCTGTTTCGATGACCTGGTGGTATGCATCGAAAGCCGCCGCTGGATTTTCGCACAACTCGGCGAGATATCCCCTGACCAGGTGCAGTACCGGCAACGCCTCTTTCTGTTCCATAACGGCAAGACCTTCGGCCAGGCCGGACAGGGAGTCGCGATCCTTGTTCTTAAAGAGCATGCGGGCTTTACTGCGTGCCACGGATGGGTCCGCATCGCGATAGCTGCGTTGCAGGTGACCGGAATCCTGACAGTGCATGAGGGTTTTGAACTCCTCCTCCAGTTTTTCGATTATTGGACAGGCAGATGTCAGGGAGTGGTTCATGGCAAAGCCCTGCCGTTTTTTCCAGAGCTTTGCGCGGCCGGGTTCGCCGAACTGACGCCAGGACCGGGCCAGTACGCCGGCATCAGTCTGTGGATTTTCTTCGGCAATACGCAATTCAACACGCTGACTGGCGTTTTTCAAGAGACTCTGCAGCTCCCGGGCGCCGTCACGAAAGGCTTCGTAATAGATGCGGCCGGTTGCCTCGATCTGCTCATCACTCCACTCAAGGTCGGTGTCCGGCCTGGCAATGTTCACGAACTGGCGCAAACCGTATTTTTTGACCAGGTCCGCATAAGGCGCCAGGGATGGCCGGGCCAGGGCTTTTTCGATCTTGTCCATGCGAATCTTGTATTTAAAGTCCTGCTTTAAGCCATTCCTTCCGAACAGGCCATCGTTGCATTTCAAGCCGTCGTTGGCAAGTTTCTGAATGGCCGTGATTCTGGCTTGGGCCATCGAGAGCTTTTCCAGAAGCGCCCTGTAATGCCTTAGCCGCGCGGCAGGGTCGTCTGCTGGCAGGACGCTTTGCAAAATGTCGAAGGCCGGCTCGTGTAAAGGCTCGAAAGAGATTTCGCTTAAGGGGTGATAGAAAACATTGTCAATACGGGCTGCCTTTGCGGCAGGATTGATGGTCCTGCATCCAGATCGCTGCGCGCAACCGGCTTGCATAGCAAATGTCGGGATAGCTTCAGCCATGGCTCGGTGAGTAAAGGCTCTGGAGCCGTCGTTGGTCTCGACCATGGTGTCGAAATGGTTGAATTGGGGACCGGCGAGGCTTTCATTGCTGCCTTTAGCGTGAGATTGGCCGGTTTGACTGAAGCAGAGGTCAACGCCCGCCAGAATAATCTGGCTGAAGCCCATGGTGACGGCGATGGCAAAGGCAGTATTGGTAACTGTGGGACCTGCGCCGAATGCTATTCCACCTTCATTTTCCGCCCAGGGGAAACGTGCGCCAGTATACAGGCTTCGCCCCGTCCATTGGCTCAGTAACGGCGGATAGACATGATAGCTGTTGATAAAGATGCTCTTGTTTGCGAAGTCAAGCATTTCCCTGCTGACGTCGAAGCTGACCGCATGAGGGTCAACGGAAAAGAAGATGTCCGGAACGAGGCCGATTTGCTGCAGGCGTCGAGCGATGCGGGAAACGGCCAGAACCACCAAATTCTTACGATTCTCCCGAACCCAGGGGAGAATCTCGTCGAGGGATGGACCCCCGGCGAGCAGAACGGCTGTCTTGCCGGTGAAAACCCCTTTCAGGCAAGCGGCCGACACGCGGTTGTCAGCGAGATTTTCCAGTTGGCGCTTAATGAATATCTGCGAGCCCAACTCCACTTTTGTATGCCACGCAATGGCATCGACCGTGTTGCGTATCCTCCAGTAAAGATCTGGATAGTCGGGCAAAAAGGCATCGTTGCCGGCAAAGGATTTCCAGATGTTGATGCGTTCGGTATACAGATAGTTTGAAACCTGGAATCTGGCAAGTCCGTCTTGCAGGTCTTGTTCGCAGACACAGGCAGTCCGTTCGTCCAGATTGGACAGTACGCCTTCTGCGTTCAACCGCTCCAATATCCAAGGCAATTCGACAAAGAGATATCGGGATCCTTCCGGCAAGCCGTTTTTAAGAAGATAGGACAACAACAGACCGGAATCCGTACCGGCAATAATGTGCAGGGTTTTTTCCCGGAAAAAACCCTCTCCGAATTGCCTTTTATACAGTGTGTGCGATCCGATCCGCTTGAAGGTGTCACGGTTCACCGGGTAGAGATATCGATCACCGTATTCATTGACGATAAAAGGGCCGAGCTGATGGGCAGGCTGGATGCTCAAAACATGCTCCTGGATTACGGTGGGACGCAAAGTAAATCGGTGTATGCCTGGCTTTGCCACTAAACCGGCAACGGCTCCCGCGTCTTGTACGGACTGTTTTCCAGTACCACCTGAATGGCGCGGTTGGTGGCCGGGGCGAACAGGAGCGGCGCCATGAGGTTGAGGGTCACCTTGCGATCGGGCGGGACCGTGACCACGGCCAGGGCGTGGCATTCATCATCCTTGCCGATGCCGAGCTTATCCCGTTCCCGGCCGTCGGGCACCACTTTGTAGTCGAGGAAAAAGTTGGTCGGATCGGTCAGCACGAAGGCGATATCCGGATCTTCGACGCTCTGGATCCAGAACAGAGGGCCATTTTTGCGGTTGGGCATGACGATAAAATCATGCAGATTCTCGAAACCGATCAGCCCCTCGACGAACCGCACGATGTTTTGCGGATCGAACTCGACCTCGCCGAAGCGTGTCATGATGGTTTGTTTCATAACGATTCCTTCTTCACCATGGCTGAAGTCAGCATGTCGAGATCGGCAAGGTTCCACTGGCTGGCCTCCCTGTTTTCAAGGCAGATGCGGTCGTAGACTTCCTGACGGTAGATTTTTTTGCCGGCGGGGGCTTCGATGCCGATGCGGATGCCGGCCCCCTTGGTTTCGATAAAGGTGATCTTGATGTCGTCCCCGATGACGATGCCCTCACCGGGTTTTCTGGTCAGAACCAGCATCTCGCCCTCCCTGGCTGCGCGGGTCCCTTCTCCAAGGGTCGCATGATGGATGTCGGCCGGCTCTCAGTCGGAGCCTGCGACGGTATGGCTGGGTCGGATCGCCCTGGCGGCCGCTCAGAGGTAGTCGAGGATGGACAACTGGCTGACTTTGGCCGTCACGCTCAGTGCTGCTTGCAAGGCCTGTTCCTGCTGGGCGAGATTGGAGTAGGCTTCGACAATGTCGGCTTCCCGATAGCTGGCAAGCCGGGCTTCCATGCTGTCGGTGAACTCCAGCATGCGCACCCCGGCCTCCTCGGCGCGTGATGCGGCGATGCCCATTTTGCCGCGCAATCCCCGCACCTGGTCGGCTCCGGCCTCCAGGTCGCTGAGCCGGGCCAGCGCGGCCTGCGGATCGTTGCTGATCAGGTTTTGCTCCAGATCGCCGAGCAGAGCCAGAAGATTGGTGCCGCCGCCGTCACCCTGGAACAGTTCGGCGCCGGTCAGGTTAGTGACGATTTTTTGACCGGGGCCGATCTGCAATTCCATATGGTTGGCGTCGCCCTGGTAATTGTCCGGGGCGCCGGCGTCGGGGAAAGGCATGGTGTCGGTGCTGTACCCGGAAAACAGGTATTTGCCTTCAATCCGGGTGTTGGCAATATCGTACAGCTCCTGCTTCAGGCTGCTCATTTGTTGCGCATAGGCGTCGATGTCGCCTTCGGCCAGGGAACCGTTGCCGGTCGCCAGCACCAGTTCCCTGGCGCGCACCATGAGGTTTTCCAGCTGGTCCATGGTCGAATCGAGATTGTCGAGCTGCAGGCCCGCCGAGGCGATGGTGCTGGCAAAACGCTCACCGCTGCGGATCTGGCTGGCGGCGCTGATGACCGGAGCCACGGCGGAGGGATCATCCGAGGGCTTGTTGAGCTTGATGCCGCTGGCGGCGATCTGCTGGTATTGCTGGAGCCGGGCGCTTGAACGGTTTATGCGGGATTGGAGGGTGCGGTAGGTTGCGGTCAAGGTGGTTTTCATGGCCTGCCTCGCAAGGGCTGTCGCGGTAACGTCACGCTGTCAGGAGAATTCCGGAAAATCTGTGGCGGCCACGGTCAGCGCTTGATGGACAATACGGTATCCATCATTTCGTCGACGGTGGTCAACAGTTTGGCGGAAGCTTCGAATCCCCGCTGGTATTGGATCAGGTTGATCATTTCCTCTTCCAGGGAGACGCCGGTTTTGCCGTCCCGCAGGTTCTCCATCTGCAGCATGGTATCTTCCAGTCCGGATACGGAAAGCTGGTTCTGGGCGCTTTCGAGGCCGACATCGGAAGCGATGCTGGCGTAATAGGTGCCGAAACTGTGAACGCCGACGACGACCTTGGCGTCTTTGAGGGCCGCCATCAGCAGGGCGTTGCGGTTGTCGCCGGTGGCGGCGGATTGTCCGGCGGCAATCTGTCTGCTGTCGGTCAGGACGGTTTCGATACTGGCGGCGGCACCGCTCCAAGGATTGTCTCCGCTGCTCGGTGCCAGGCTGAAGAAAGCCTGCCCGGTGGAGCCGTCAAGCCCGGTGCCGGCGCTGTGCAGGCCATTTACCTCGGTTGCCAGGCTGTAGGCCAGCTGATCGAGGTTGTCCATAAGCTGCGGAATGAATTCATCCCGCAGGGTGGTCAGGCCTTTGAATTCGCCCCCCAGGCTGTTCGCGTCGACCGGTCGTGCACTGGTGCCGAGATTGACCTGCAGAACCGCGCCGGATGCGCTGTCAACGGTTTCCAGGGCAAAGGCCTGATTGCCGCTGACCAGAGGCAGGCCGGATTGCAGCTGCACGTCGATGCTGCCATCCTTGTTTTCATAGGATTTGATGCCGAGACTGTAGGAAAGCTCTTCCAGCAGCGCATCGCGGCTGTCGCGGTCGGCGTTGGCGTTGACACCGCTGGCTTCGACGGTGGCAACGCGCTGGTTCAGATCGGCAACCTGCCGCAGTTTCTGATTGATGCCGGAGAGACTGTCGGCGAGGGTGCTGTCGAGCTGTTGCGACAGCTTGCCCAGATCATTGGACATGGCATGAAAAGCGTCGCCGAGCAGGGTTGCATTCTGCAGCACGCTGTCGCGTTCGACGCTGCCGTCGGGGGTGACGGACAGTTGCTCCCAGCTGTCGAAAAAACGGTCGATTCGGGCGCTCAGGTTGTCCTCGTCGAGGTTGAAGAGGGTTTCCAGCTCCGCCAGGGGCGTGGTCTGCGCCGCCTGCTCGCCGAGCGCGCTGTTTTTATCCAGGATCTGACGGTTCAAAAAAGTGTCCTGTGCCCGCAGGATGTTGCTGGCGGTGACACCGCGCCCGATCTGAAACCCGCGAAAGTTGAGGGCGGGGACGGTGCCGAGTTCGACGCTCTGCCGGGAATAGCCCTCGCTATTGACGTTGGCGATATTGTTGCCGGTCACCTCCATCAGGGTCTGATGGGTGGCGAGGCTGGTTTTTCCCATGTTCAGAACGTCGCTAAGGCCCATCTCAGATCCTCCCCGAGAGCAGGGCGCCGCCGTGGGTGACTTGGCGGGGGGCGGCGCCGGCACCGTACAGGGTGTCGCAGCTGTGCCGCCCGAAAAATCCCATCAGGTCGCGTACCCAGCGCAACGCTGCCCAAAACAGGTAGGCATTGCGGCGGTTTTCCTCGCGCACGGTTCTGGCCAGTTCCTGCACCTGTGCATCGGCGAGATCGGCCTTTTGCAGATCGATGCCGGCAAGCAGCTGCTCTTTTTCCCGCACCGTGGCCAGCATCTGCTCGATGCGCAGCGCCTTGGCATGCTCTCGTTCCCGCAGGATCAGATCGTGCAGCTGACGCAGTTTCTGCTCAAGATCGCGGTTCATCATTCACCCTTGTTGTCCGCCAGGAATTTAAGCAGGCTGGCCGCGACTTTTGTGGCGTCGGGACGGTAACTGCCCTCGGCGATCTGCTCCTTGAGCGACTGCAGCTTTTCGGCACGCGCCGCTTCGGACGTTGCGGCCGTTTCCCTGACGCGGATGGCCTCGGAAATGACCGAAGAGAACTGGACCCGATCGAGTCCGCCTGCGCCGGCATTTTCGTTTTTCCGGGGCTTGTCGTTTTTTTTGAGGCGATCGACGGGGCCGACGCCGTTGAAGCCGTTACCGTTGATTTTTATGCTCATGGTCCTACCCTCCGTGGTAGCAGCCGGTTCTACGCAGCCGGGGACGCTAACTGGTTTTCATCCGAAAACGGCCCTTTTCCGCCGTGGCGGCGTCAATCCGCAGGCTTGCTTGTGCGGCGTACCGATGTACGCCTCCGCGCAACCCCTTGATTGCCTGGCCACAACGAAAAATTGCTCGTTTCCCATATGAAAACTACGCAGTATCCATCCGGAGTTTCCGGATGGATACTAACTGGCCCGGCTGAAAGGGGCTTTGATCTTCATATCGGCAGGTTGCGCGAATACTTTAGATCTTTTTCTGAAAAAAATCCGCTCCAACCGCACATCAGTCCCCCCGGGCCGATTCAAGGTTTTTGCTCAGCTGCCTGAAAAGGCTATCCGCGATGCCGATACCCTGGCTGCGCGCGATTTGCGTGGCCACTTCCTGATCCATCAGATCCCGGAACATCTCCTGGTCGTTGCCCTGGTCCAGCAGGCCGTCCCTGGGTACCGTGGAACGCATCTCCTTGAGGAGGCTCTTGAGCATGATGGCTTCAAAATCCTGACAGCTTTTGCGCAGGCTCGCGACCTCATCCTTTTTATTCGATGAGATATTCCGGGATTGCCCACCAAAAGCGGTAGCAGCGACAGCAGGATTAAGGGTGTTGGTCATGCGGCAGACTCCCGTCAAAAGGTCGATAGCGGACGATGTTTCGTGCCTTGATATCTTTTCGGCACAACAAGAGGAAAGGTTTAGGGGAAAGGTTCGAGGCCCGAGGCCAAAGGTGGAAGCAAAAATCCTGGGCGCGGTTTGCGGGACGCGGAAAACCCTTTGATGGAGCAGCGTCGCGCCAACTGGCAACTTTCGCTGCTGGGGCGGCGCGTTAGGGGCTGACGCTTTTACAGAACGACCAGTTCCGCATGCAGCGCGCCGGCGGCCCTGATCGCCTGGAAGATGGCGATGAGGTCGCGGGGGGTGGCGCCGATGGCGTTGAGTGCCCGGGCGACGTCGCCGATGCTGACCCCCATTTCCATCACCACCAGGTTGCCGGCTTCCTCGGTGGCTTCGACGGTGGTATCGGGAACCACCACGGTTTCCCCCCGGGAAAAGGGCATGGGCTGGGATACCTGGTCGTGTTCGCTGATCACCAGGTTGAGATTGCCGTGGGAGACGGCGACGGTGGCGATGCGGACGTCCTCGCCCATGACGATGGTGCCGGTTTTTTCGTTGACCACGATGCGCGCCATGCTGTCCGGTCGGATGGCAAGACTTTCCAGGCGGGCGATAAAGTTCACCAGCCGGTCCCGCTCGTCCTCGGGGATGTGGATCTGCAGGCTGCCGCTGTCCCTGGGGTGGGCCAGCGGTTGTTTGAAATGGTTGTTGATGGCTTCGGCCATGCGTTTGACCGTGGTGAAATCCGGCATGGAAAGCTGATATTCAAGCTTACCGCCGGGATCGAGGGCGAAGGGCACTTCCCGTTCCACCAGCGCGCCGCCGGGGATGCGCCCCACCGTGGGATGGTTTTTCTGCACGGTGGCGGCTTTGCCGCCAAACGCCAAACCGCCCACCGCCAGAGGGCCCTGGGCGACGGCGTACACCTGGCCGTCGGGGCCTTTCAGGGGGGTCATCAGCAGGCTGCCGCCGACCAGGCTGTCGGCGTCGCCGATCGAGGAGACCAGCACGTCGATGGCCGACCCTGTCTTCGAAAATGGGGGCAATTCCGCCGTGACGATAACCGCAGCCACATTGTCGACCTTGACGTCGTTGGCATTCACGGTGACCCCGAGGCGTTCCATCATGTTGACCAGGGAGCGGACCGTAAACTCGGTGCTGGCACTGTCGCCGCTGCCATTGAGGCCGACCACCAGACCGTAGCCGACCAGCTGATTGCTGCGCACCCCCTGCAGCCGGGCAATATCCTTGATGCGGGTCGCGCCGGCCGGTGTGCAAAAGGCACACAGCATCAAGCCGGAGCAGAGCAGGGCAAGCGTATGTCGAAACATAATCGGAATCCTTGGAACGGATAGCTGTAAGTGTTGAACCTCGAACCTCGAACCTCGAACCTCGAACCTCGAACCTCGAACCTCGAACCTCGAACCTCGAACCTCGAACCTCGAACCTCGAACCTCGAACCTCGGGCCTTTTACCTTTTACCTTAAAACGGCCAGATATGATCCAGCACGCGGGTCATCCAGCCGGGGCGCTGCTTGTCGCTGATTACGCCTTTGCCGGTATAGGCGATTTTGGCATCCAGTATGTGCTTGGAGTTGACCACGTTCTGGGAGTTGATGTCCGATGGGCGGATAATGCCTTCCAGCAGAATGATCTGGTCCTCGTTGTTGACGGTCACCGTCTTGCCGCCGGCGATGCAGAGGTTGCCGTTGGGCAGTTCCTCGATAACCTGGGCGGTGAGGGTGGCGACCAGGTCTTCCTTGCGCGAGGTGCTGCCGGAACCGTCGAAATCGTTTTGATAGCTGGTATTGACCAGGCTGGCCGGATCGATGAACCTGTTGAGATTGGCGATATTGCCTTCGATGCCGAACAGGTTGGTAAGGCCCGCGGACATGCTGCTGGAACGGCCGGTGGCGGTGCTGGCCTCCTTGCTGGCGCTGGCCTGTTCGTAAATGGCCACGGTAACGATATCCCCCACGTGCCGGGCCTTGTTGTCCCGGAACAGGCTGCCGCGGCCTTCGGTCCACAGGGATCCGGGGGCCGCGGGTTGTTCCGGCTGAACGTGGCGCGCGGCGATCTGCCGATGGTGGCCCTGTTGCTCGGCGATGCGTGCGTTGGAACAGCCGGTCATCGACATCAGCATGGCGAGAAGGGCCCAGTGGCGCAGCGCGAATTTCATGTCAAAACTCCACTTCCACGGAAGAGGGTGCCGTCACCCGGCAGAAAAGCTCTCTTTGGGAGCTGATGTTTTTGACCCGGATGGTATCGTCCTCGGCGCCGTTTTCCTGCGCCAGACCTCTTGCCGTAACGGTCAGGGGACCCGTGCTGGCGGTGATGGTGACCATCTCGCCCCGTTTTACCAGGGGCGGTGTGTCGATCCAGGTTCCGCTAAAGGCGGAACCCATGCGCATCGGACGCCGCAACTTCTTGCCGATCAGGGCTTCCGCGTCAAGACAGGGGGAGCGCAGCCCCGCCAGGTCCATGGTGACCATGTTGATATCTTCGTGGTCGAGGATGGCGCCTCGCGGCAGATCGGTGGTAGCCACTGCCACCGGCGCCAGCGCTTCCAGGTCGGCATACAGGGTCATGTTTTTGACGACCCGGCCATTCGCCCGCAATATCAGGTTGAAGCGGCGGCTGTCGAGCAAGCGGGGGCTGGATGGGGTGACTTCCCAGTGCAGGCGTCCGGAGGGGACGGCAAACGGCGTGATGCGCTGAATATCCCGCAGGCGGATTTCGGCGCCGGGATAACGTTTTTGCTGCCGCTGCAGATAGCCGGTCAGGATTTCGCGCACTTTCGCGTCATCGACCTTTGCGGTTCCGGCGGCGCTGGCCGTTGCGGGGAAGTTCAGGGTCATCAGGAAAGCCATGAGCACTGCCATAGGTCGAGCCACGGACATTCGGCGCATCCTTTTATACGAGGTTGTTGGTCATCTGCAGCATCTCGTCGGCGGTCTTGATGGCTTTGGAGTTGATTTCGTAGGCGCGCTGGCCTGCGATCATGTTGACCATCTCTTCCATGATGCTGACGTTGGAGCCTTCCAGAAAACCCTGAGAGAGGCTCCCGAAACCGTCTTCGCCGGGATTGCCGGTCACCGGGGCGCCGGTGGTCGGGGTTTCGGTGTAGAGGTTGTGGCCGATGGCGTTGAGGCCGGCCGGGTTGCTGAAGCGGGCCAGGGTAATGGTGCCGACTTGAGTCGGCGTACTCTCGCCGTCGAGCATCACCTCCACCGAGCCGTAACTGCCGATGGATACCCGGGTAGCGTTTTCGGGAATGATGATTTCCGGCGACAGTGGATAGCCGTCCGACGTTACGAGCCTTCCGGTACCATCCTTTTTGAAGGCGCCGGCGCGGGTATAGGCGGCATCGCCGTTGGCCAGGGTGACCTGGAAAAATCCGGCGCCCTCGATGGCGACATCGAGATCGTTGCCGGTCTGCTGGAAATCGCCGGTGGTGAAGACCTTCTGGATGGAGGCGACACGGCTGCCGAGGCCGACCTGCACACTGGTGGGCTGCTCCACGCCGGAGTCGCTGCTGGTGCCGGCCATTTTGACGGTCTGGTAGAGGATGTCCTGGAAATCGGCGCGGCTTTTTTTGAAGCCGGCGCTGTTGACGTTGGCCAGGTTGTGGGCGATCACATCCATGTTGATCTGCTGGGCTTCCATGCCGGTGGCCGATGTCCATAACGCCCTGATCATACTGCAGACTCCTTTGCGCCTTGGCGCTTGCTGCCCCGGGTCGCGACAGCGCGGCCGCGTGGGGGAAATTCGGAAATGACTTTGTTTCGGACGGTTCGTCTTATCCCAGACTGCCGAGCTTGTTGGCTTCCGAAGCCAGGGTGTGGTAGGTCTTGAGCATTTTCTGGCAGGCCTCGAAAATGCGTGTCGACTCGACCATGTGATTCATTTCCTGCATGAGGTTGACGTTCGAGCCTTCCAGTTGTCCCTGAAAGATGTGCGGCTCTTCAACCCGCACCTCCAGTTCCTGTTCGCGCCCTTCGGGTACGCTGAACTGTCCTCCCCCCTGGCGGATCAGCACGGAATAATCGTCGAAGGTATACAGGGGGATGCGGGTTCGCTGCCCGTCCTTCTGCTGGATGGTGCCGTCTTCGGTGATGGTGATTTCGGGATCGGCCAGCACGATGGGGCGTCCGTCCTCGCCGGCCAGGGACATGCCCTGAGAGTTGATCAGGCGCCCTTCGCTGTCGAGGCGCAGATTGCCCTGGCGGGTGTAATACATGCGGCCGTCATCGTTCAGCACTTTGAAAAGGCCTTCGCCCTGGATGGCGATGTGTGTCGGCACGCCGGAAGGCGACAGGTTGCCCTGGGAAAAATCGGTAAACCCCTCCTCGATCTCTGCGAGGTTGACCCGTTCCACCGTATCCCCGGTGGCGGCTCTCTCAAGCATGACCTTGAACACCGACTGGCCTTTTTTGAAGCCGACGGTTTCGTTGTTGGCCAGGTTGTTGCTGACGGTGTCCATCATTCTCTGACGGACAATGGCCCCTGACAGGGCGATATAGGTTCCTCGATTCATAGGGCCTCGTCTTGGTTTTCGGATCGATAATCTTTTATCGACCGAACGGCGCCATTTCTTTAGGGGCCTTTGCCGCATCGGGGCGCGATCGGTTGATTTTGCTCAGATTCACAAGCTGTCGCACCTCCGCTGGGGGCAGTCCCAGCAGATCGGCGATCTGCTGGGCCGTCATCCCCTGGCCCAGCAGATCGGCGGCCAGTTTGTAGCGGTCCGGCACGGCGCGGTGGAAGGGGTTGCGGTGCAAGCGTTCGCTGAGGGCCGCCTGCAGCAGGGGCGCCTGGAACGCGGAGCACGGTTCCGCTGCCGGTGTCTCCCGGTGCAGCTGCCGTTCAAGGCGCCGCAGTCGCAGTGCCAGCGTCACGGCGACGCCGACCCCGGTCAGTCCGAGCAGGGCTGCAAGTATGAGCACGATCAGCAATGGCGACATCGGAATCAGCGTACCGGGTGGAGCTGCGCGGCCGCGTCGCCCTGCGCCCGCCTGATGCAGGTCCGCAGTTTGAGCAGTGCCTGGCTGTGCAGCTGTGACACACGTCCCTCGGAGAGTTCCATGACCTCGGCGATCTCTTTCTGGCTGAGTTCTTCATAGTAGAGCAGGGACACGACCAGACGTTCCTTCTCGGTGAGCCGGTCAATCTGACGCGCCAGTTCCTGGGTGAGCTGACTGTTTTCGATCATCTCCACCGGGCACGGGCTGTTCGGATCTTCGATGCTGTCGAGCAGGCTGGGGCCGTCGGCCGTGTCTTCGATTGTCTCGTGCAGGCTGACGCAGCCCAGGTAGCTGACCTCGCCGAGCAGTTGACGGTAGGCGTCAAGGCTCATGTCCATTTCGGTGGCGACCTCCGCTTCCTCCGGCGGACGCCCCAAACGCTTTTCCAGACTTTCGATGGCGTGGCAGACCCGCGATTGTTTCTGGCGCATGGAGCGCGAAAACCAGTCCATGCGGCGAACTTCGTCCAGCACCGCGCCGCGCATGCGCTTCTCGGCAAAGGTTTTGAAAAGCACTCCCATACTGGGTTTGAAGCGGTTGGCAGCGTCGACCAGCCCCACCATGGCGGCGCTGGCAATGTCTTCGCGCGTCATGAAGGCCGGAACCTGGCTGACCATGCGTTCGGTCAGAAAACTCACCATGTGCAGGTGGCTTTTGATCAGACGGTCCTTTTCCTCGGCTCTGACGGGAGCGTAAGCGGGTCCGAGACTCATGGCATGCCCCTTTCGCCGGCGGCCAGCAGACGTTTCCAGAAAAACTGCAGCGTGCCCTTGGGCAGCACATCCGGCGGCGCGTCCATGATGTAGCGGGCAAAGGCGGTGAACGCCTGGCTGGTTTTGCTGCCCGGATACAGCTCGACCATGGGGCTTTGCCGGCGGATCGATTCCCGCAGGCGCTTGTCGAAAGGTATGCAGCCCAGATAATCGATGCTTATGGAAAGGTAGCGGTTGGCCACCGTGGTCAGTTTCTGGTAGACATCGAGCCCTTCTCCGGTGCCGCTTACCGAGTTGACGATCAGTTGAAACTGCTTCTGGTGGTAACGGGTGGAGAGCAGTTTCATCAGGGCGTAGGCATCGGTGATGGCCGTCGGTTCGGGGCTGGCGATGATGATGGTTTCCTGGGCGGCGACGGTGAAGTAGGTGACGTTTTCGGAAATACCCGCCTCGGTATCGATCAGCACCACGTCGAATTCTTCCTGCAGGCCGTCGAGGTCTTCAATCAGGCGCATGCGTTGCCGGGCATCGAGATGCGTGAACTGCTGCACCCCGCTGCCGGCCGGCAGGATCTTGATCCCCCAGGGCCCTTCGACCATGATTTCTTCCAGGCTCTTGAGGCCTTCGAAAAAATGGTTGAGGTTGTAGCGCGGATTGAGGCCGAATACCACGTCGATGTTGGCCAGCCCCAGATCTGCGTCGATGATCAGCACCTTTTTCCCGAGTTGCGCCAGGGCGTAGGCCGTGTTGGCCACCACGGCGGTTTTTCCCACCCCGCCTTTGCCACTGGCCACGGCGATAACGCGCGCCGGCGGCAGGGCGTGGCGGATCCCTTCCGTTTCAGCATGCAGTTCCTTCAGGGAACGCAAGGTTTCAGCCTGATCGGCATGCTCGTATTGCGTGTTCATACGGCCTTCTCTCGGTAACTGCCGGTGATGAAGCCGGTAATGGCTTCGACATCCGCTTCCATGAAATCTTCCGGCACCCGCTGTCCGAAGGTCAGGTAGGACAGGGGCAACTGCCGGGTCAGGGACAGGTTGAGCAGCGCGCCGCACTGCTCGCACTCGTCCAGCTTGGTGAAAACCAGGCTGTGCAGGGGAATGCGGCTGAAACGCTGTACCGTCTCGGCAAGCTCCCGGTCGCGGGTGGTCGCGGATACGACCAAATGGTTTTCCGTTTCGGCCTTGCCCAGAAAGGCGGCCAGTTCGGCGATGCTCATGTCATCGCGGGGGCTGCGTCCGGCGGTGTCGATAAGGATGAGTTCCTTGTCTGCGTGTCGGCTCAGGGCCTGGTGCAGCTGCTCCGGGGTGGTGACCACCTCGACGGGGATATGCATGATTTCCCCATAAACCTTAAGCTGTTCCACGGCGGCGATGCGGTAGGTGTCGATAGTGATCAGGGCCACGCGGCCGACCCCCTTGAGCAATTGTCCGGCGGCCATTTTAGCGATGGTGGTGGTTTTCCCCACCCCGGTGGGGCCGACCAGCGCAACGCGCTTCTGGCGCCCCGGCGCGATGCGGACGGCGCCGCTGACATGGACCAGCCGGCCGATGGCGTCGGACAGAAATTCGCGAATCCCCTGCGGGTCGCCAAGCTGGCGGGGGGAAAGATTCTCCCAGGCATACTGTTCCAGGGTCGCGGCCGCTTCACCGCTGATGCCGAGGCGCTCCAGTTCGTTCTGCAGCAGCCCCATCTCCTGTACCTCGGTTCCGGCTGGCCGTTTCCTTGGCGCGGCTGCCGCGATCGCCGGCCCGGGCGGTGCCGGTTCGGAGGGCCTGGCCAGCTGCCGCACGAGAGCCTTGAGTTCATCGATTTCGTTGCGCACATCCCTGAGACTGTCCTCAGGCTGCCGGGGGACGCTGGCGGCGGTCGCCGGCTTCGGCTGTGGCTGTGTTTCCGGCTGCCGCCACAGATCCTGGTAGCTCAACTCGTCCATCTCCGCCGCCGGTACGATGCCGGGTTTGGCCTGTGGTTCGGAGAAGGACTCGGTATCCGCCGAGTCGATGGCCGCGGTGACCTCGCACAGCGGCTTGCGGAATACTCCCAGCCCGCTCTTGCGCACCGTGCGGGTTGACAGGATCAGGGCATCCGGGCCCAGGGCTTCCTTGACCTTTTTCAGGGCCAGGGCCATGGTTTCGGCTTCAAACACTCTAACCAGCATTGATACTCACCGTTCCTACCGATTGCACCCTGAGGTGAGGGGCGATCTCGTTATGGGACAGGCACACCAGGTTGGGCAGGTAGCGTTCGGTCAAGCGCTTGACATGCGGTCGAATCGTTGGCGGACACAAAAGAACCGGCGTGGAGCCGCCGCCGAGAGACTGCATGACGCCGCCCAGACTCTCCAGAAACGCCTGGGCGGTACCGGGATCAAGGGCCAGATAACTGCCTTCGTTGGTACGATGCACCGATTGTTCGATGGTCTCCTCGAGCTGCTGGTCCAGGGTCATCAATTCCAGCAGTTCGCCGTCCCGGACGTGGCGGCCGCTTATGGCGCGGGCCATGCCCTGGCGCACCTGTTCGGTGAGCAGGTCGGGATCCCTGGTGGCGCTTCCCCAGTCGGCCAGAATCTCCAGGATGGTGCGCAAGTCCCGGATCGAGACCTGTTCGCGAAGCAGATTCTGCAGAACCTTCATAATGCATCCCAGCGGCAGGGGGTTGGGCGTCAACTCTTCAACCAGTTTCGGATAGCTCTTGCCAAGGTTGTCTAGCAAGTTCTGTACCTCTTGGCGGCCGATCAGTTCGTGCGCGTGGCGTTTGATGATTTCCGTGATGTGGGTGGTAATCACGGTATGGCCGTCGACCACCGTGTAACCGGCGATCTGCGCCCGTTCCCTGAGATCCTCGCCGATCCAGGTGGCCGGCAGGCCGAAGGCCGGTTCCGTGGTCGGCACCCCCTTGAGGGTTTCGGTGGCGATCCCCGGATTCATGGCCAGGTGATGATTGGGCAGGATCTCGCCGCCGGCGATGCGCATGTTCTTCAGGAGCACCGCGTATTCGTTGGGTTTGAGCTGCAGGTTGTCCTTGATGTGAATGGGGGGGATGATGAAGCCGAACTCCAGCGCGAACTGTTTGCGGATCGACTTGATGCGTGGCAGCAGTTCGCCGTTCTGGTTGGCGTCCACCAGCGGAATCAGGCCGTAGCCGACCTCCAGTTCCAACAGGTCGACGGACAACATTTCCTCGTAGTTTTCCTCCTTCGCGGCCTGGGGCTGACGTTCTTCCCGGTAACGCTCGATTTCCTGTTCCGCCAGGGATTTCTGAACCCTGTGGGCGGTGAAGGCCAGGCCGGCGGAAATCAGCAGAAAGGGCAGGGTCGGCAGGCCCGGAATCAGGGCGAAGGCCAGCAGGATGCCGGATACCACCCACAGTGCCTGGGGATGAATGGTGAACTGGGATTTGAGGGCACCGCCGAAATCCTCATCGCCGGCGGTGCGGGTGACGAGGATGCCGGCGGCGGTGGAGATGATCAGGGCCGGGATCTGCCCCACCAGGCCGTCGCCAACGGTAAGGATGGTGTAGGTTTCGGCCGCTGCCGCGGCTGGCATGCCCTTTTGCACCACGCCGATGATGAAGCCCGCGCCGATGTTGATCAGGGTGATGATGATGCCGGCAATGGCGTCGCCCTTGACAAATTTGCTGGCGCCGTCCATGGCGCCGTAAAAGGTGGCCTCGGCGGCGATTTCCTTGCGCCGGTCGCGGGCCTGGGTTTCGGACAGCAAGCCGGCATTGAGATCGGCGTCGATCGCCATCTGCTTGCCGGGCATGGCATCCAGGGTGAAGCGGGCCGCCACCTCGGCCACGCGCCCGGCCCCTTTGGTGATGACCATGAAGTTGATGACCACCAGGATGACGAACACCACCACGCCGACCACGTAGTTGCCGCCGACCACGAACTGCCCGAAGGACTGGATGACCGAACCCGCCGCCGCCGGACCCTCGTTGCCCCGCAGCAGAATCAGGCGGGTCGAAGCCACGTTCAGGGACAGGCGGAACAGGGTGGTGGCGAGCAGCACCGAGGGGAACAGGGCAAACTCCAGGGCCTTGTTGGTGTACAGGCAGATGATCAGGATCAGCAGCCCCAGGGTGATGTTGAGTGACAGGAATATGTCCAGCATGAAGGACGGCAGCGGCAGAATCATGACCATCAGAATGGCCACCAGTCCGACCGCCACCATCACGTCGCTGCGCAGCAGCAGGTTTTTCCAGTCCAGTTTTCTGTAGTGATCAAGCATTTGAAACCTATCGGTTGTCGGTTGTCAGTTGTCAGTTGTCAGTTGTCTAACGCCTGTTCAACGTTTTTTAAGTCCGTAAACGTAGGCCAGTATTTCCGCGACCGCAGCAAACATCTCTTCCGGCACCTCCCTGCCGAGTTCGATCTTGAACAGGGCGCGGGCGACGGGTTTGTTTTCCACCAGCGGCACCCTGTGCTCGCGGGCGATTTCGCGGATGCGCATGGCGACGGCGTCGGCGCCCTTGGCCACCACCTGCGGCGCGTTCATGCGGCTGCGATCATAGGCCAGGGCGACGGATAAATGCGTCGGGTTGGTGATGATCACGTCGGCCTTGGGCACCTCCGCCATCATGCGGCGCCGGGCAGCCTGAAACTGCAAAGAGCGGATGCGCGACTTGATCTGCGGATCCCCTTCGCTCTCCTTGTGCTCTTCCTTCTGTTCCTGCTTGGTCATTTTCATTTTCTGTTCCATCTCCCAGCGCACGAACAGAAAGTCGAACAGGGCCAGCAGGATCATGATGCCGCAGGCGCGCAGCAGGATACGTCCGGCCATGCTTGCCAGAAATCCGACGGTATCCCGGATATCCATGTCGACCAGGTCGAGAGCCTGTCCGAATTCCGAGATGATGACCTTGTAGGAGACCACTCCCACCAGCAATACCTTGAGCAGGGATTTGACCACCTCGATGATGGCGCGCCTGGAAAAGATGCGGCTCAGGCCGCTGACCGGGTTGAGCTTCGACAGTTTCGGCGCCATCGGTTCGGTGGTGAACAGCCAGCCGATCTGCAGATAGCTCGACAGGAATCCGACAACCAGGGTGGTCAGCAGAACCGGCGCCAGAAGCCGGGCCATCTGCCCGGCAATGCGGCCGAACAGCATCACGGTTGCCACCGGCGTGACTTCGAAATCGCCGGCAATGCTCCACAAGTGACCAAGAATGCCTTGCAGGGAACGCCAGAAACGCGGGGCGTAAAACATCCACAGCAGCAGCATGCCAGTCATCAGGGCGGCAGTATGGACTTCTCTGCTTTGCGCCACCTGGCCTTTTTTGCGGAAATCCGTGCGCCGCTTGGCTGTGGCCTGTTCCGTGCGTTCCTGATCCGAATCCGCCAAGAGTGTCTCTCCGCCGTTAAAGCAGGTTCAGCAAGGTGTGAAAACGCTCCGGCAGAGCGGCGAATTCCCGATTCAGCATCACCGCCAGCAGTTGCAGTGTCAGGCCGATGGAAATGAACGAGACGCCGATATTGACCGGAAAGGACAGCATGAAAACGTTGAGTTGCTGAAAAATGCGCGCCATCAGGCCGAGGGCCAGTCCCGACAGCAGCAGCACGACAAGCACCGGAGCGCTGAATCTGACCGCCAGAACAAACATCTCGCCGGTCAGGCGCGACAGGAACAGCGCGGCTTCGCCCCCCAGGTTCATCTCTCCGGCGGGGAGCAGTCGGTAGGAATCGGCGATCAGCCGCAGAAACAGGTGATGGATATCGAAAGCCAGGAAAATGAGAATCGCAAACACGTTCTGGAATTGCGAAATCAGGGATATCTGATTCTGGCTCGTCGGATCGAACACGTTGGCGGCGGCAAAGCCCATCTGATAACCGATGATGGCGCCGCCAAACTCCACCGCGATGAAGACCAGGCGGGCGATGTAGCCGATCATGAAACCGACCAGGGCTTCCCGGGCCAGCAGCAGGCCGAGGCCGACAGGGGCCAGAGGGGTGGCGGGGAGCAGCCGCGGCAGTACCGGAAACACCACCATGGCGATGGTCACGGCAAGTGCCACTCTTGTCCGCATCGGCACCTGGGCGCTTCCGAATACCGGCAGGGCGCTGAACAGGGCGGCGACCCGGGCCGTGCACACCAGAAAAGCCTGGAGGGTTTCGAGGGGAAGCAGTTCGATGCGCATCAGCCGCCCAGGGTCGGGATCTGGTTGAAAATATCCCGGGTAAAGGACACCAGCACACGGATCATCCAGGGGGAGCAGATCAGCAGGGTCACAAACACCGCGACGATTTTGGGGATGAAGGTCATGGTCTGCTCGTTGATCTGGGTTGCCGCCTGAAAAACGCTTACCAGCAGACCGACCAGCATGCCGGCCAGAAGCAGCGGCGCGGAGAGCATCAGGACCGTTTCAATGGCCTGGCGGCCGAGGGATATGGCGAATTCCGGGGACATGCAAGTTGATCCTTCCTGGCGTATCCTGGGCCGGTTTCCATCCGCGGCGTGCGGATGCAACCGGATCAAAGCATGTGAAAGCTCTGCACCAGGGAACCGACGATAAGGGTCCAGCCATCGACCAGAACAAACAGCAACAGTTTGAAAGGCAGGGAGATGATGACCGGCGGAAGCATCATCATGCCCATGGACATCAGTACCGAAGCCACGATCATGTCGATGACCAGAAACGGGATATACACCATGAAGCCGATCTGGAAGGCGCGCTTGAGTTCGGACAGCATGAAGGCCGGTATCAGCGTCAGGGTGGGCACTTCCTGCTGGTTGGCCGGATCCGGATGGCCGGAAATCTCCATCAGCAGTTCAAGTTCCTTTTCCGAGGTCTGGGCGAACATGAAGCGGCGCATCGGCCCCACGGCCAGATTCAGGGCCTGTTTCTGGTCGATTTTCTGCGCCAGGTAGGGTTGCACGGCCTGCGCGTTGATCTGGTTGAAAACCGGCGCCATGATGAAAAAGGTCAGAAACAGCGCCAGCCCGATGATGATCTGATTGGGCGGCATCTGCTGGGTGCCCATCGCCTGCCGCAGAAAAGACAGCACGATGGCCAGGCGCACGAATGCGGTGGTCATCAGCAGAATGGCCGGCGCCACCGACAGTACCGTCATGATCAGCAGAATCTGCATCAGCGTCGACGGTGGTGGCTGACCGCCGGCCTGGCCGATGCCGATGCTGATGGCCGGCAAAGGGTCGGCGAGCGCGGCGCCGGCCAGCGACAGCAGCAACGCTGTCAGCAGGGCGACATGTTTCATGGCCGCTCCTTCAGACGCTTGCGCAGCATTTGAGAAAAGATTTGGTTTTCGGCGCCATCGACAGGCTCATCGCCATCCGGCAGGGGGGCGTCGTTCAGCAGGCAGATGCGCTCCGCCGTGACGCCAAGCAATAGCTCCCGGTCTCGCACCTGCACCAGATACAGGTATTTTTTTGGGCCCAGAGGGCGGGTTTCACGGATTCGGATCACGCCGGAGCGACCGCCGGTCGGCCAGCGCAGCCAGCGCTGGGCGGCGGCATACAGCAGCAGAATCAGTGCCATCACCACGGCCAGCCCGGCCCACATCCGCAACCCTCCGGCGGCGGGCAGCGCCGCCGTTTCTCCCGCTTGTGCAACAAGCGGCAGCGTCAGAATCATCAGACAGGCGAAGCGCAGGCTCATCCGAGATTCTCCAGGCGCTCGGCGGGGCTCACCACGTCTGTCAGGCGCAGCCCGTAGCGGTCCTTGACCATGACCGCCTCGCCGCGGGCGATAAGCCGGGAATTGACATACAGGTCCAGCGGTTCGCCGGCCAGTTTGTCCAGCTCGATAATGCTGCCTTCCTGCAGTTGCAGCAGATCCTTGATGGGCATGCGGGTGGAGCCGATCTCGACGGAAACCTCCAAAGGGATGTCGAGCAGAAATCCTAGGTCGCGGATTTCCGTGGAAGTCGGCGGATTGTTGTTCTGGACTTTTTCTTCGGTAGGCATGGTGTCCTCGCTAGGGAATCTTGGTCGGAATAGGGGGGCGCTGGATGCGGCCGGTGATGCACACCGCCTTCATCCCCTGATGGGTGCCGGCCATGGCCTGGAATTTGGGCTGTCCGGCGGCGCGGATCTGCAAAGGGCTGGATGGTGCGCAGCCCAGATCGAGGATGTCCCCCACCTGAAAATTGAGGATGTCCCGTACCGTCAGATTGAGGCTTGCCAGCCGGGCGGTGAGTTCGACATCCATCAGCTGGATCTCCTGCTCCAGCATCGCCTGCCAGGGGCGGTCCTGGCTTTCGGGAAATACCGCCGTGCGGGCGCGCATCTTTTCCTTCAGCGGGTCGAGCATCGCCATGGGCAGCACCAGGATAATCTCGTCTTCGAGATTCTGTCCGCTGACGACGAAGCGCGCCGCCAGCACCGAAGCGTCGCCGGGAACGATATTGATCAGCCGTGTCGAGCTTTCGATTTTGACCAGCGTGCTTTCGAGCTTCTCCACCGGAGAAAAGGTTTTGTTCAGATCCAGACAGGCATCGGCGATGGTGTTGCGCAAAACGTTGGACTCGATGACGGTCAGGGGGCGGCCCGGCAGGCTCAGCTCCACGTCCGGCGCGCCGCCCAGCAGGTACTCCAGCAGGTAAAACGACAGCCGCTCCCGGAAGATGATCACGCCGCGCCAGCGCAGGGGATCGAGACGGATGACTCCCAGCGCGTCACGGCCGGCGAGCTGCTGCAGAAAGGCGTCGTATTCATAGACTTCCATGATGCCGCGGCGTACGCCGATACTGCGTTGCAGACGGTTGGTGAGGGAAATGCCGAGGTGCCGCGCCATGGTGTCGAGAATCAGATCGAAATTCTCAATCTTGCAATGCCGCGGCCCCTGCAAGGCGACCAGGTTCAGGCTGGACACTTCGCGCCGGGTCTGGGCGGGCGCATCCGGTTCTTCATCGCGCAGCGGGATTTCCCCGTCATGCACTGCCGACAGCAGTTCGGCGATTTCCTCTTTGGAAAGAATACGTTCCACGCATCGCCCCTTACTGAACGACGAATTCGGTGAAATAGATCTTCTGGACCTTGCCTTTGCGGAAAAAGCTGTTGATTCTGGACAAAAGCTCAGCTCGCAGTTGCAGCTTGCCTTGCAGATCCGACATTTCACTAAAGGTTTTGTTGCTCATCAACAGCAGAATCGCGTCGCGAATCTGGGGCATGCGCTCGCCGGCCTCCTTCATGGCCAGCTCGCTGTCCACCTCCAGGGTGATGGCCGCCTTGAGGTAGCGGGTGCCTTCGACATCGAGGATGTTTACGATGAACGGCTCGATCTCCACCATCAGGCCGCTCAGCACCTTGGTGCCTGCATTCGGTGCGGTCTCGGTACCAACCTCCGATGGCGGCTCCGCCGCCGGCGTGCTGGCCCTGCCCATCATATAGGCGGCCACACCGATAGCGGCCAGCAGCAGTAGGCCGAGGACGCCGATGAGGATGAGGTTCTTGCTGTTTTTTCCGGAAACCGGGCCGTCTTGCTGAAAATCCTTTTCCGCCATGATGCGTGTCCTTGCAGGTTAAAATGGAAGTTGATCCGCCGCGTCGATCAGGTAAGGGAGTTTATCCTGGTACTGGTTGAGGTTTTCCAGAACGAACTCCACCCGTCGATTGAGAGCTTTTTGCTCGTTGCCAAGGTTGGGAGCCACCGGCCGCCGGTCCCCGTAACCGACCGCCGACAGGCGGTCCAGTGGCAGAAGGTCTTCGGCGGCGAAAAATTTAAGGACCGTCACCGCACGCTGTACCGAGATGTCCCAGTTGGTGACGGCCGGATCGGAGGGCGGCTGGTCGTCGGTGTGTCCTTCGATGCGCAGCAGCAGCGGCAGCGGCTGGACCAGGCCGGCGATTTCCCGCAGGACCGGGCCGGCTTCCGGCCGCAGGGTAGTGCTGCCGGCTTCGAACAGGATGGCGTCCTTGACGCGCAGGATGACGGCTCCCCGGTCCTGCACCAGGTCGATATCCCGGTCGATGCGCAGGCGGGTCAGCATGGCCTGTACCCGGTTGTAAAGCCGGCTCACGTAATCGTCATCCATCGGCGCGTAGCTGATGACCTGCGGCTTGTTGATTTCGCTGACGCTGGAACTCTGCAGGAACCCGAAGGCGCCTTTCAGCGATCCCAGGGCGTCAAAGAATTTGCGCTTGTCCAGATTCGCCATGGACAGCAGCAGCACGAAGAAGGTCAGCAGCAGGGTCACCATATCGCTGTAGGTCACCATCCAGGCAGGAGCGCCCGCCGGCTGTTTTTTCTGTTTTTTTCGCGCCATGATTATTTCTTTTTTCCGAAGTGGGATTGACGGTCCCTGGGTGCCACGAAGGCGTGCAGGCGATGTTCCAGAACCCGCGGGTTCTCTCCCTCGAGAATGGAGCGCATGCCTTCGGCAATCAGGGTTTTGTCCAGGACCTCTTCCGCCGAGCGGTTCTTGAGCTTGCCGGACACCGGCAGGCAGATGATGTTGGCGATGACCGAGCCGTAGAAGGTGGTCAGCAGCGCCACCGCCATGGCCGGCCCGATGGTCGAGGGGTCGTTCATGGTCTGCAGCATCTGCACCAGGCCGATCAGGGTGCCGATCATGCCCATCGCCGGGGCGTAGGTGCCCATGGCCACCATGATCTCCGAGCCCCGGTCGTGGCGCTCCTCCAGATACTCGATCTCCCGGTCGAGCATCTCCTTGAGTTTTTCCGGTTCCTGGCCGTCGACGGCCATCTGCAGACCTTTGAGGAAAAACGGATCATCGACCTCCTTGGTCACCGATTGCAGGGAAAGGATTCCCTCCTTGCGGGCCTTGCCGGCGTAATTGATGATCTGGGCGATGCGATCCGTCGACGAGAAACGGTGGGTAAAAAAGGCTTTTTTGACAACCGAAACGGTGCCCATCATGTCCTTGAAGGTGTAGTGCACCAGGGTGGTGCCGATGGTGCCGCCGATAACGATCATGGCCGAAGGGGGATCGATGAACAGGGTGACGCCTCCGCCGGAGGCAATGGCCAGAATCATGAGGATGAAAGCCGCCGCGATACCGGCGATGGTTGAGAAGTCCATGGTGTCCCCCGGTGAAGTAAATATGAATCCGGGCGCTGCCTGCCGCTGGCCGGCCAGTTCGCCGAATGTGTCACGGGGGCTTTTCGCAAGGAGCGTGCCAGCTGCTGAAAGCCGTTTGTCCGGGTGGATTGGTGGAGCAAAAACGTTGATTTATTAAATATTTAAAGGTTCTTTATTCCAGTATGATGGGTTTTTTCGCGAAACCGGTGCAGAAGTCGGCCACGCAAGTGGTCTGCGCAAGCCGGTTTTGTCAGGATTTTGACGATGAGAACCGTCGCCCCCGGCGCATCCCCGGGCATCGATCCGGGCGGTCGCTTTGAAGCATAGGCGGGGTGTACGGGTCAGATTCATGACCCGAATGACGATGCCGACCGTCAGGGCGATAAAAACAGGAGCAGGTCCCGGGGTTGCCTTTACCCCGCGCCGATCATGGTGGGCACCCTGTTGCGATCACGATTTTTGCCGGACCGGGATCATGCCGCACCGGATTCAAGGATCGCGAAACGCCGAAACTTGACGCGCGTCAAATGTCTCGCGGTCGATTTCGGCTATGATGGGCTTAAAACGGCGGAACCATAACAGCCTGTGACGCCTCTTTCCGGAAACATTCAGACGAAAGGCAACGCCATGAAAATCGTTGATGTCAAAACGGCAGCTCTTGTCGAGAATCCGCACCGCGTAAAAGTCAGCAAACTGCATGATTCGGAACACGCCCAGGTCATGCACATTACCCTCGAACCGGGCGAGTCCCTGAAAAAACACATTACCCCCGTCGACGTGGTTTTTTATGTTCTGGAAGGGCGCGGGGTGGTGGAGATCGGGGATGAGAAGCAGGAGGTCGGGCGCGATACCCTGATCGACAGCCCGGCGAAGATACCCCATTGCTGGTACAACCAGGGCACCTCGGTTCTCAGGATTCTGGTCGCCAAAATACCCCGTCCGACGGAATCGACCCGGCTGCTGTAAGTATCATCGCCTTGTCCATACGGGAAATCCCGCCGCGCGAAAAGGCAAGTTTTGCGAAATACCAAAGTGGTGTAAAAAACCGAAGACCCGCCAGGTTATCCCGGCGGGTCTTCGCTGTTCTGTCGCATGTTAATGCCGGCTGGAGCGGCAGGTTTTTATTCAGCATGTCGCGGGTGTTCACCCGGAAATCGGGGTTGGACACAGCGCGGTTTTTTGATGGTGGAAGGGCCGTATCCGTAACAAAACTAATCGGCTTCCATGTCGGTGCTCCAGACTTCCCAGACCCTGCCGACAAGATCCGGTCCGGGCTTGAGGGTCAGTTTGCCAGGTTTCCAGCCCGAAGGCGTCGCCTCGGCACCGTCCGTCGCCCTGACCAGCTAAAATGCCTGAATCTGCCGCAGGGTTTCGGCGACATTCCGGCCGACGGGCGGACTCAGGACTTCGTAGCCCTGAATGATGCCATCCGGGTCGATGATGAACCTGCCCCGGTTTTCCACGCCGGCATCCTCGTTGTAGGCGCCATACGCGGTTCCGACTTTGCCTCCGGCGTCCGAAAGCATATGAAAAGGAACGCCGCCGTCCACCATTTTCGACAACTCCTTGTCGTTCCACATCTTGTGGACAAAAACGCTGTCGATGCTCATTGTCAGCACTTCAACGCCAAGATCCTGAAATTTTTTGTAATTAGCGGCGACCGCCGCTATTTCCGTCGCTCAGACAAAGGTGAAGTCCCCCGGGTAAAGGCACAGTACGACCCATTTCCCGAGAAAATCGGACAGCTTTACAGAAGTGAAATCGCCCTTGTAATAGGCCGCGGCGCTGAAGTCAGGGGCCGCCTTGCCGAGCTGAATGGTCATGCGCATTACCTCCTTCGCCTGTTGTGTCACCTCGTTTTTTTCGGTGGATTCCGTCTGGCCGACCAGGCCGCCGGTCGGCCGGGCACATCCTGCCTTGGGCTTATCGGTCATAAGCTGCCCCCTCTGCTGGTGTTTGCCGATGTTTCTTGGCTGCTGCTAAAAGACTATCACCCATGGTGGAACTCGCAGCTATCTGTTGAAAATTTTCCGTATACATTCTGTTTCAACCCCGCTGCCGCCACACGTTCGGCAGCCTCCGGGAGACTTGATTCCAGCGATTTTGAAGCTGCCGTGGTTGATCTTCATCGGGTTGCGGACGGTGGTGACCAGGGGGTGGCGCCGGTCATGATCCTGCCACGGCCCTCCGTTTGTAACTAATGGAAAAATATTAAGGAAATAGTGTTAATTGTTGACTTGAATTTGACACTCGTCCGGCCTGGGCTATCATTAAAACATTGCCCGCAGGGGGGGCGTATCGCGGATATCAGGATTATTGATTGCCAGCAAAAGGAGGAGCGATCTCTATGGCCGGTAAATTCGAATTGAAAAAGGCGAAGGATGGTCAGTTCATGTTTAATCTCAAGGCTGCCAATGGTCAGGTCATATTGACCAGTGAGCGCTACAAGGCAAAACCCAGTGCGGAAAACGGAATCGAATCGGTACGCAAAAACGCCCTTCGCGAAGGCGCTTTCGAAAGATTGGAAAATGCCCGAGGGGAACCCTATTTCATCCTGAAAGCGACTAACGGCCAGGAAATTGGCCGTAGTGAATACTACTCTTCCAAAACAAGCATGGAAAACGGCATCGAATCGGTCAAGAAGAATGCCCCTGAAGCCAGGATCGAGGATTTGACCGGGTAAAGCTTCTTCAGAGCGAGGTGAAGCCTGCCTCCTTCCTCTGGGCCGGAGGCGGGCTTTCCTGATGTCCAAAAAGGGCGCGATGTGGCTTTCTCTGGCTGTTATGCGCTTTGCCCGATGCGATATTGCCTGCAACATTGTGCATGTTTGGGCGCTTTTTCTTTTTTGGAGCAGCATGACCAGCCCGCCACAAAGCGCCAGTGTGCCGTCCGGAAGCTGTAGGGGCGACAGTATCTCCTGATAGAGAATCCATCCTGACACAGACCCCTCGGCTGTTTTCTTTTATCGGTATCAGAAATTAAGGTTTTTGTTTTCTCAAAGGAATTCAGAAATTCGCTGCGATATCGAGTTTCAGCGCATGGCTGGTGGCGCCGCCGCTGCTCTGCAGATCGCAGTTATAACCGAGACCGACCTGCAG